>Ga0307515_10001046_pt1 | contig 63298 bp, 42 predicted proteins | sample 17_EM_MG_FD_194513 | JGI IMG/M metagenome (GOLD analysis project Ga0307515, IMG submission 194513) | Populus trichocarpa ectomycorrhiza microbial communities from riparian zone in the Pacific Northwest, United States - 17_EM | ecosystem: Host-associated > Plants > Roots > Unclassified | place... | reverse complement strand
TCATGGTCTTCTTTACTATATCTAAGAACTCAATCCTTGAATCCAGTTAGCTCGTTCACTCTATTTAGAGCATTGACAAATATTCTCAGCTGCTGGTTTAAATTCGACTAGGGATATTTCATTCCCCATGTGGCCATTTAATCTTTCGGATATGGCTATTGATTGTTGGCTTGGTAGGCTGTTACTCCACCGACTACCTAATCACATAAATTGAATCTATAAGCGGAAAATTTCCTTTTTTATTATTCTTGATTTAAAAGAACTTAAAGGTATCTAATTTACTATTACTCACCTCTACACCCTATTAAAAATATTAATAGTGATTTGCATGCCTTAAAACTACTGGATAACGTTCAACCCGAACCAAAATTAAATTCATTCACTTAAACTTAGATAAAATTTAAACTGTCTTTAATTAAATAAACCAAAGAACAAAACAAAATATTTTTATTAAAAATATTAAATTTAAACATTTAATTTATTAATAAATATTTTTTATAATTTATCTTATTATATTCGTTTTAAAACGATTTTTTATAAAACTGCTATCACTTTTATTAAATGAAATATATAAAAATATATGACTCGATTTCTTTTTAATTAATTAAAGAATTTTTATTATACTACAATAATTATTTTATTTTTTTTTTTTATTTTTAAACACAACGGTCTAGATTATTTAAAGAATTTAAATTTTTATTTTATACTTATTTTATTTTTTATTTTTTTATTCTATTTTATTTTATTCAGTAATTTTTTCAGTGTTAAATTATTTAAATTATATTTAATAATAAAAAAAATTAATTTATTTAACAATACTGATTGGAGTTCAAATCTATTTTCAGAAACATACTTTAACAAAAATAAAAATAAAATTAATTTAAAAAGAAATTTCTCTACTTACATTAATCCTCAAAACAACGATGTAAATGAAGTTGATTGCTATAGCACAGGAATAAACTTTGACGTTGAATTTGACGACAATGAAAATTCTTTAGTTAAATTTGAAGCTATTAAAGATTTTAAAAAAGTTTATGGTGGAGGATATTTAGGTTATACTCATACCCATAGTTTCGGCTTTGTAGTTTCTGTTATTAATGTTGATGATTCTTTTCAAATAGGACAATACATAAAAGATTTAGAACCTAAATTTGAAGCCTACCTTAAAGAAATACCTGAAAACTTAACCTATTCTATTTTACCGGCGTTAAGGTGACAACATATTGACGGAAATTATAAGTCTGTCTCTATTTCTAATTCCATTAAAATAACTAGATTTACTTCATGTAAGTTGTTAGCGAAAAGAATATCTTATTCTTTACAAGATGCTTTATCAGATTATAATCTAAATGATTTAGATATTGAACTATTTATAATGGGAAGACCTTGACTAAGCGCTGAAGATTTTAAAATTAAATTACCAGAAGTTACAGAAATTCTAAATGAACAAATTAAAAACGAAATTAAAAATAGATCAAAATTATATTCTGAAAAAGCATTTAAATTACAAAACTATGAGTACAAACTTAAATATATGGGTGATTATGGGGATCCTATTTTAGATAAAAATAAAAACTTAATAGGTTATAGAATTAATAATGATGAATACGCTTCAGTTAATACTTATTACAATGAGAATAATCTATTGTGCAATAAAATTTAAATTAGGGACTACGATAGAATTAATTTAACTTTTAAAAATGAAATTATTAATTCTTGGATAGATATTAGAACTGAGTTTGGTTTTATAAGAGAGTATAACAATAAAAAATATTTTTATAATAAAAATAATGATTTAATAAATGTAGAAAGAAAATACACTTGCTCTCAATTCCCTTTGTATAAAAAAGACACAAAACTAGACGATAGAGTAGGAACTTTAGACTTCGAAACTTACGGTACTAATTTAGGTATGGGTCATCACCTGGTGTACGCTGCAGGGTTTTCAGTTAAGGACAAGACTGAATTGTTTTATATTGAACCTTTAGAAAGTAGTGAACAGTTTATAAATAGATTTTTTTATAATATTTTTATGAGAGATAACTTAGATGGGTATACTTTCTATGTTCACAATTTAGGGAGGTTTGATTCGGTCTTTATAATTAAAGCTTTAGCTTTAAATGAAAATGTTTCTTTAACACCAATTTGGAAGGATAATTCTATTTTATCATTAACAATAAAACATTCAGGTAAAACTTTAATATTATTAGATTCCCTGCAACTTATACCTGGAAGTTTAGAAAATATATTAGAGTCTTTTAATTGTGTAATTAAAAAAGGTAAATTCCCTTATAAAGCCGTAAACAAAAAAAATTTATTTTATAAGGGGAATAAACCTAATAAAAGTCTCTATAGGGACATATCTGACAGTGAATATCTTTCTATTCCGGAAAAAAACTGAGACTTAAAAAAAGAAACATTGTCTTACTTAAAATCGGATGTTGAAGGCTTACTTGAAGCTGTCACAAAATTTAGAGATAATGTTTACAATAAGTATCAACTTAATATCACTAAATTTAAAACTTTGCCAGGGTTAGTACTTGCAGTTTATTGCTCATCTTATGTCCCAAATAGTTTAAAACCCGAAATTAAAATGATAAAAGGTGAATTAGAAAAAGAAATAAGGAGCTCTTACTTTGGTGGAAACGTAGAAGTTTATGTTAATGAAATAAGTAAAGGATATTTGTATGACTTAAACTCTCAGTACTCTTCCGCAATGCTTAACGATATGCCTCTTGGAGATCCTATTCTTTCGATAGAAAAAAACCTAGATAATATTTTTGGTTTTGTCTACGGTGAGATTATCTGCCCTGACGAAAACACCTTACAGGTTCCTTTTATTCAATATAAAGACCCAGTGTGAAAATTAAATACTTGCCCTAGAGGAAAATTTAAAAGATTAATTTTTTCTGAAGAAATAAAATATGCTCTTAAATATGGGTATAAGATGAACGTAGAGTATTGTTATCAGTTTAAAAGAGGTAAAGACTTGTTTAAAAACTTTATTAACAATCATTATGAAATAAAAAAATTAAGTAGTGATTCAGTTCAAAAAGCTACTGCAAAATTGTTTTTAAATTCTTTATATGGTCGTCTTGGTATTAAAGACATAGATAGTGTGATGAAAATCGTTAATAAAGATGAAGCAAAAGATCTAGATAAAAATACTAATGTTACTGTAATCTCTTAATTAGATAACAATAAATACATGATAAAATATAGTGGTAAGTTAACAGATAACATTAGAAAAATTTATTCAAAAGACCCTTTAGTATCAGAAATAAGTAAAACAAAAAATTATAGCAAAAGTGAAATAGTAAAGTCAGGATTAAATAAAACTAAAGAAATTCCTTCTGCGGTTCATATAGCTGCTGCTATATCCTCTTTTCCTATAGGCAGCTAGAATTTTAATTAATGAATTTAAAAATATTCCAGGTAATCCTTGTTGCCTATAGGAATATGTCTGATACTGATTCTGTTGTTTTACCTTATCCTTTGCCTGATCTTTTAGTTGGTAATGAACTAGGGCAAATGAAGCTAGTTCATACAATTAAAAAAGGGGTATTTATAAGAAAAAAATTTTATTATATCTTAGATTCAGAAGGCAAGGAAATTATAAAAGCCAGTGGTCTAGATACAAGTAAATTAAATTACGATTCCTTTAAAAATTTATTAGCCGGGGCATCAATTGAAATCGAAAGAACTAGTTTTAACGTTGAATGAAAAACTTTAAACGTAAATGTAGTTAACTCTAAACAAATAGTTAAAGGATTAACAGAAAACATTAAAACCTTAGATAATGTCAAAGATGTTAATTATAAACTTATCTCTTTCCCAATTAATTATAATATAATGGTTCACCCCTTATATCCCGTTGTTACAGAAATTAAAATTAAAGAAAAAAATAAAAATAATGCTATAGATAAGCACGAATCAGATTTAATTATTATGTTTTCAAAACTAGAAATAATATTATTTATTGTTTCCCTTTGATTCTTATTTATTTTTATATTAACATATATTTATTTTTTTAAATAAAATAAAAAATTTTTGTTAACAAATATAGTTTGTCCTTTCCTTATTGTTTTAAATTTTAAGATCAACCCTTTTATTTTTTTTTTACTACATAATTTATTTTAATTATAAGTAGTTTAGAGGTTTACCTTAATGTTTAACTAATAAAATTATTTTTTAAATAGTTATTAGTTGATAGTTAAGGCAGTTGTTTCTTATTTTAGGATTTATTCTTATTTTTAATTTTAATTAAATATAAGTTTAAATAAGATATACACAACTCAAGGACTATACTTTAATAAAAAAAATAAAAAATCCTTATTATTTTTATTTAATGATGGATCCGCATTTATTAATGTTGTCACAAAACATGTGACGTTAAAAAAAAATTAATTATAAAAATGATAAAAAACATAACATTTAGAATAATACGTTATCGTGTCAGATCTTTTTTACCTAAATTAAATCCTAAATTATATAAAAAATTGTTTACCTTAAGTTATAAAATTTTTACCTTTGTTAAACCTTCACAGTTATGAGTAATAATTTTAGCTTTATTAAATAAAACAGATTTAAAAAATTTAATAAGCATTCCATCAATGTTTATATTATTTAATTCTGTAGTTTCAGACTCAAACGAAAAAAGTCCTTTAAACGCTAAAAGTTTATATACTAGATTAGAAGGTCAAGGTTTAACTAACTCAGAAAATAATTTAGAAATGTTTTTTTGAGTTATTATTATCTTAGCTATAATTAAAAGATTTATTGTTACGGTATTTAAATTTTTATGAATACCTTTCAAAGTAGCTTTATTTTATTTTATTTTAAAATACTTTGGTTTTGATTTTAATTATGCTTATAACGTTCTAAATAATTTAACATTAGGTATAATAGACTGGTTTTATGATAAAATAATTAATTTTTTAAATTTTTTTAATAATAATGATAAAAATAATTAAAAGTATTTTATACAACATATCTTGAAGTTTTTTATTTAGCTCAATAAATAAAATAGAATTTATAAATATTTTAAATAACTTAAACACATACCTAAGAGCCTTAAAGCTTAAAGAACTATTTAGAATATTAAAATTTTTAATAACCGATAAGCTTTCTGATAGTCCTATTTTAAGACCGGTAATATATCCCTTTGAAATAGAACTTAAAGTTTTAGTAGATAATGTTTATAAAAAAATATTTTTATTCGGGTTTATATTTACAATAATAACAAATGTTTGATTTAATTTATTTAAAAAAATATTTTTATTGCCATTTAAACTTGGTATTTTTTCTTTTCTTTATTCTATTCTCGGTTTCGATGTTTCATGGTTTTTAAATATTTTTAATTTTTTTCCTTTAAATATACCTAATTGAGTTTATATCCAATATTTAACTCTTTATAATAATTGACTAAGTTGATGGTATAGTTCTGTAAACATTAAGAGTATAACTAGTGTACCATTAAATGAAGCAAAAAAAATGAAAAAAAGTGTGGATAAGAAGGATTTAATTGAAATCGAAACCCCTAAAAATAAGACAGTATGGTATGTTATTGGTGTTGTTACAGTTATAGGTGGTGTTTGTTTTATTTTATGATACTTTGATTGTTTTAATTCAAGTAAACCAGGGCCAGAACAAAACCCTGTAGCTAGTATGGTTTCTAATGTAGCTGGTAATGCTGGTATTGTTTCTCCAGTTGGAGACAATGCTCATCAAATCCAAGTAACTAACAATCAAACTAGTACAGTCCCACCGGCAGCTGTAGCTGAGCCAGTCGCAGAAGTAAATAACGCTTGAAGTTTTAGGGCTCCGAGTAATATTGATGCAACTAGTTCTTCTGCAACTTCTAACCCATGAGATGGACCGCCAAGTCCTACAGGATCAACCGATTCTTCTGAAACAATTAGAAATTCAAGTTCCGGAAGACCGATGCTGCTTCTAAGAAAAAACGAATAAAATAATTAGAAATCCTTAGCCTGAGTTCTTTATTTTATTTTTTAATATTTTTAATAATTTTAATTCTAACCCTTTATTTATAATAAATGAATATTGTTTAATTTATTATATTCTTTGTAAAAATTTTTATTTTATAAAGAACCATAAAAGTTGTAAGTTAATGACTATTTATAGTCCTTTTTTTTTATTGTAGGATTTTATACTCTTCCTAGTTTAATTAACCATAGATGTAAGAAATTTTATTTAAAATTAAATATTTTTTTTTTGTAAAGATGCCGGAAAGATTTTAATAATTTCACTTTCTTCTCTTTATATTATAATTAAATTATAATTTAAATACATTTACCAGATATATCACACTATTATTTTTTATTTATACTAATATTATTTATTTTTATTTTATTTTTAATATCCCTAATATAGTGCTGTAATATAATTATAATTGTATTTATTTTATTTAATTTATATATTTATTTAATTTTAATTTTGAATTTGTTACATCTATGGTGAATTAATTATAATTATTTTATTAAATTTTATTTTATTTCATCTTATCTAAATAAGATAAAAAAATGAATACCTCTTTTATAGAAAAGGTTAAAAAATAATTAAACTAGGAAGAGTATAAACTCCTACAATAAAAAAAAAGGACTATTTATAGTCCTTTTTTATTATAAGAGTTTTATTCTCTTTCTTTTTACTGTTTATTTGCTTGACTATAATTAATTTATTATTTTATAGTATTATAAAATATTTTAATTTATAAACCCGCAAAACCCTAGTTTAAACTTTAATTAAGTTTAAATTTCCACTATTAATCAAGTTACCCCCTTTTTTTAACTTCTTATTTAATCTTCTTTTTCTTTTTCTTTTCTTTAAGTATCAAGTTTACATTCCTATACGCTATAAATGTAAATAATATAAAATTTTAATATAATAAATTTTGTAAATAACAATAACTTTTTGTTTAACAATAACAATAAGTATAAGTATAAGTATAATATTCCTCTCTAAGTTAACCTACTATTTTTTTTTTAATTGTATAAATTATTTATTTTAATTCATTGTATTTTTTTATTATCCAGACTTTTCTATGATCTTTTCATTATAATAAAAAATTTAATAATAAAAATATAGTATACTATTTAATATAAACATATTTAATATTTTATATTTTAAAAATATTAAATTGTAAATAATATTCCTTGATCTTTATTAGATTCGAACTAACACTTTTAAGCGTGAAGAGCTTATGTACTTCCATTATACTAAAAGACCTTTTTCTTTTGTAGATATTTTTTATATATTATAATAAATAAAATAAATTAATTAAATAAATAAAAAAAATTATAATTCATTTAAAATTTTACCATTAAATTAAATTTCTTAATAACCATATTTATTTAACTTGTTCCTTTACTGTTCCTTTACTGTTTATTAAAAGAATTAGAGATTATGTGAATCGAACACACAAATTTAACGTGAGGAAAGCGTTAATATTTTACCATTATAATTAAATCCCTTTTGGTGGGCTGGTGTATAATAAACTACTATCACTTTTATGATATCCTGTATATTATCTATAAACACCTGTCAATTTATTAATTAAACTCAAATTAAACCTTATCTTATTTGTAAATAGGAATATTTTATTTATATTTTGTTTGCTTGTTTATATTTACTATCTGGGGTTTTATTGAGTAGTTATTATAATATTTATAATTAATAATATTATAATTTATTATTATTATTATTATTATTATTATTATTATTATTTAATATTACTTCTTTATGCTTGGGTCCATTTATTATAATTTACACATTAATTATTCCCAGTAATATCCGTGTACTATTGTAGTCCCTTTTTGGGGTTTGGTGGGCTGGTGTATAATAAACATAAATGTAGTAAACTAAAAAATAAAAATACAGGGTTTAATTGGAGAAGTTAAAACGCTTTATAATACTTATGACGTTAACTTTATATTTATTTCTTTCCCTCTAAGATATAAATATATAATCCATCCGTTGTATCCTTATAAAATTTAAGTTCCGAGTCCAATAAATAAAAAATATAAATCCACAAATAAAAATAAACAACTCTAGTGACAATGATATGTTTAATTTGTTTTATTTATTATAATTACTCCTAATATCCTCACTTTTATATTATATTATTATTTAATTACTTTATTTTTATTAAAGTCCTAAGGATAATATAGTACCGTTGGTCATTGGGTGTGGTGGGGTGTTTTAATAAATGAATACTACTTTTAATATATTTTATTTAAAATAAAATACTCATTAAAAATAATTAAAATAAAAATTAATTATCGAGAAAAATAGTATAATTATAAAAGAATTAAAATATTTAATTATTTAATTATTATAATTTAATAAATAAATTATTTTCTAATATAGTTTTTACTGGTAACTTAAATTTTAGTACAAAATTAAAAAACAGATTTAAAAATTATTTAACTATTATAATTTATTTTATAAACCAAACGGATTAAACATTAAAAATGTTGCATTCTTAACAACAACTACAATTAAAAAAAATAAAAATATAAAACCTCTTAAAGAAAACGTTTCACCTTAAAAAAATAAAGAATTAAAAGAGTTCAGAAAAATTAATAAAAATGGATTTTATGGGTATAATCATCTTTATTTTTTAGGAAGTTATTATGAAATTAATACTCCAAATTCTTTAATTATTAAACTTCAAAGTTTTTTAAAAACTTTACCAAGTAATACAACCTTTTCTATTTTACCTACTCTTCGGTTTAATACTATAAGCGGTGAGCATGGTAGTATATCTTTAATTAAATCTGTAAAAATAACAAAAAATACTTCAGTTATCTTATTAAGTACAAAAATTTTACAGCTAATTAGATATAGATTATTATCTTATAATATAGATCCAAATGCTGCTGAAGTATTTATTATGAGTAGACCCTGATTAAGTGAAAAAGATTTTAATGTTTCAATTAAAGAAGTTAATAAAGTATTAGAAAAAAACTTAGAAACCGAAGTTAACGATAAATATAAAAATTCAGATACATTTAATTTATTTATTAAAGATAAAGTAGCCTAGTTGAGACAATATCAGTTTGAAAAGGTTTATATGAATAATTATGGTGACCCTATTTATGATTAAAAAGGAAAACACTTAGGTTTTAGATTAGACGAATATTTATGTGCAATTGTTAATTCTTATATCGATAAAGATGGTAATTTATGTAATGAAGTTACAATTAAAGAAAATTTTGTAAATAAGTTATTACTTGGAGACATCTTCCTTAGGGCTACTTGAATTGACACCAAAACCGAAAAAGGATTTACTAGAAAGTTTTATGATATAAAATATTATTATGATGAAAAAAATAATATTTACAATGTAGAAAAATTTTTTACAAATAAAGAATTTCAAAAAACAAACAAAGTTAGCAGATTCGAACAAAAATAGGTACTATTGACCTAGAAACTTATGGATCTAACTTTGGCTTTGGAGTAGGGCATCATCAAGTATATGCTGGTGGTTGTAGTACTAAAAATGATACTGAGTTATTTTATATTGAACCAAAAGAATCAAGTGAACAACTAGTAATGAGATTATTTTTAAATATTTTAGAAAATAAAAATTTAAATGGATACACATTTTATATTCATAATTTTGGAAAATTTGATTCTATCTTTATAATAAAATCTTTAGTACTAAATAATGATATTAATTTAACTCCGATTTGAAAGGATAACGGAATATTATCTTTAAAAATTAAATATAAAAATATAAAAATAAATTTATTAGACTCACTTCAATAAATAAACGGTAGTTTAGATAGTATTTTAAAATCATTTGATTGTACTGTTAGAAAAGGGTATTTTCCATATTCTTTTGTAAACAAAAATAATTTATATTACAATGGAGACAAACCTTTAAAAAAATATTATAAAAAAATATCTGATACTGAATATTTAACTATACCAAAAAAAAAATTGAGATTTAAAGATTGAAACTTTATCATATTTAAAAGCGGACATTGAAGGTCTATTAGAAGCAATTTTAAATTTTAGTTATAATATTTTAAGAGCTTATAATTTAAATATAACAAAGTATAGGACTTTACCTAGTTTGGCTTTTGCTTTTGCTGTTTACATTTCAAATTATATTCCTAAAAATTCAGGTATTAAAATGGTTAAAGGTGAAATTGAAAAAGAAATAAGATCTAGTTATTTTGGAGGTAATGTAGAAGTTTATTCAAACGAACTATCTAATGGATATTTGTATGATATTAATTCTCAATATCCTGCCGCCATGTTACAAGATATGCCTGTTGGTAATCCTGTTTTCTCACTTGAAACAAACTTAGATAAAATATTTGGTTTTGTTTACGGAGAAATAACTGCTCCATCTGAAAAAGATTTAAGAGTAGCTTTCATTCAGTATAAAGACCCAAACACTCAAATCAATTTTTGTCCTAGGGGTAAATTTAAAAGACTTATATTCTCTCAAGAAATTAAATATGCCCTAGAATATGGATATAAAATAAATATAGAATATTCTTATCAGTTTAAAAGAGGTAAAGACTTGTTTAAAAATTTTATTAACGATCATTATGAAATAAAAAAAATAGTAACGATCCTGTAAAAAAATCTATAGCCAAATTAATTTTAAATAGTTTATACGGTAGAATGGGAATGAAAGATATTAATTCAATTATTCAAATTGTAGATGGAGATGAAGCTCAAAAAATAGATAAGAATAAAAATGTTTCAGTTTTTTCAGATTTAGGAAATGATAAATATTTAATTCGATACAGTGGAAAAATTCCAGATAATATTAGAAATTTTTATAAAATAAATGAACAAGAATTTAATGACTCGGGACACAGTATTATAGATAAAAAAAAAAAATCTAAAGAATGAGGTTTTAACAAGAAATTAAGTGTTCCGTCTGCTGTTCACATTGCCTCGGCTATCTCGGCATATGCTAGAATAATAATAAATGAATATAAAAATATTCCAGGTAACCCTTGTTGCCTATAGGAAAATGAGCGACACTGATTCTGCTGTACTAGCCCATCCACTACCTGATCACTTAGTAGGTAACGATTTAGGTCAAATGAAACTAGTACATAAAATTAAAAAGGGAGTCTTTATTAGAAAGAAATTATATTATATTTTAAATTCTGATAATAAAGAAATCATTAAATCTAGTGGTATTGATTCAAGCAAATTAGATTATAATTTATTTTTAGATTTATTAAAAGGTAAATCAATCACCATAGAAAGAATTAACTTTAAAGTTCAATGAAAAGATTTTACTTTAAAAATAATAAATTCTAATATTACTGTAAATGGTTTAAAAGGAGAAATAAAAATTAATAAATCTTCTTTTGCTGTTTCTTTTCCAATTAAATACAGTATTATCATACATCCTTTATATCCTATAGAAATAAAAAATATTAAATTTAAAGAAAACAATAGTTTAATTATGACCAAGAAGTCTGAGTCTTTATTAACTCTTAAAGAAAAGTTAATTATAATAATTTTTTTAATTAGTTTACTATCTACGTTTCTTTTACTTTTATTAAAAATATTTATTTAAATGGAATCTTTAATCTCCGTCTATCATTTTATGTTTATTTTTTAAAAAATAAAAAATATAGATAGATCCTCTTAAATATAAGTATAATTTTAATTCATTTTATTTTCTTTTCTTTTCTTATAAATAAGAGCAAATTTTAAATAAAAAAAAAAATAAATTATGAATATAATAATAAAAAAAAATATAAACTTATTGCTTATTTTTTCTTTGTTGCTTTCCTTTTTAAATTTAATTATGATTCTAATATTTTATTTTAACGAACTTAATTTATTCTCCTTTGAAAAAGAAGGTCATAGTATCCCTTTAATTGAAACTGAAAACTCTGTAGAATACTCTTCTGTTGAAGAAAACATAAACCTTCAAAAAAATGTAAATGAAGTCGTAGAAACCGAAGAACCAGAAATTAAAAACACTAATATCAAAACTTTTAAAGAAAAATTTTATAGTTTACCTTGAGGTTGAATAAGTGTTTTTATTTTAATCTCCTTAGGTTTGTACTGTTTTCTTTATCCTCAAAGTTCATTAGATTTTAATTTTAGAGGCAATGAAAGTTTTGATACTGTCTCAAAATTATTGGAAGCAAAGAGAAATCATTTAACTCAGTTTCAACCGGGAACAATAGAATATATTATTGAAAAAGTTAAAGCGATCCATATCAATGGTGCCGCATATCAGGCTTATTGTGAAGGTTTAAGTACTGGTGACGAAGCCTATACTTCAAGAGTAAATGAAATACTTAATAATGATAAAAACTTCCAAAGATTTTTAAATAAACATGGAATAGATGGTAAAGATATCTATATTTATTAACACAAGGGCTGGGTACCTAGCCAACCCTTTATTTTTAAAACAATCCCCTTATTTTTTTTTAAGATCAACCCCTTATTTTTAATATCAACCCCTTATTTTTAAGATCAACCCCTTTCTTCAAGATCTTTTAGCTTAACAGGAAAAGTACAAAGTCTGTCAACTTTGAAGATACCGGTTCGAATCCGGTAGAGATCGTTATTTAATCAGTTAAAAATTTATTTATTTATTAATCTTATGTTAATGAAGGTTAATTTTACATAAAGAATTTATATTCTTTTATACAAACGAGGAGGACTATAATTTATTATTATTATTATTATTTATTTAAAATTATTTTTATTTATTTATTTATTTATTTAAATTGAATTTTTATTTATTTATTTTTCTTTGTAAATTTTATATTTATTTTATTTTATAATTTATAATTTATTTTATTTATTTATTATTTATATTTACTATTTGGTTTTTTATTGAATACTTATATTTTATTTTTTTATTTTATAATTTATAATTTATTTATTAGATAGATGGATACTCAGATGGGTCATTGTGTGATATTTATGATATTTATAATATTATTTGATAATTACTTGGTGAGACACTGTGGTTATTTTATGATGTATTTATACTCTGCTGTCGGGTGTAGATGTGTATGTATAATGTATAGTCCCTTTGTTTGTATGTGTGAGGTATACCCCCCATTAAAAAATTCATCCTACTTTTAGATGATTAAAGTAGACTGATTAAATAATTAAATTTACTAAAATAATAAAATTTACTAAAAGAAATTAAAATTAATGAGAAACTCAATAAATTTAAAGTATTATTTTATATTTTAATTTTATTTATATTTTAAATTTTATTTATATTATTTTTATTTTAATTCAATTAAATAGTTAATATAATAATAAAAATAATCATATTTTAAATTTCTTATCCTTTATTATTTGAGTTGTTTACCCAAGGAAATAAGAGATTATTAATTCATTTTTTTAATTTTATTTTTCCTTGCCTTGGATTATGTGCCCAAGGTCCATAAGAAGGCACTGCCAAGTGCAAAGTAAAATTTTCTCTCTCGGATTCGAACCGAAATTTACATTTTAGAAGAATGTAGTTCTAACCATTAAACTAAGAGAAAATTTTGAGTTTTAATTTTTAATTAATTATTTATTTCATACTTTCTTTAAAAGAAAAAAAAATAAAAAGGATATTCAATCTAAATAAAAATTAATTATTTAAATATATTATTGTTTATTTTTTTTTTATTATGCTCTTATTTATAATTAATTAAATGTTTTATCAGTATTTTGGTGGTGTAGCTTTTTTGTATCTATGTAGTATCCAATAACACAAGGCTATAGCACAAAATGATGAAAAAAAAATAAAATGCAAATATCAGCAGTTTTTATTATAATCCATTCTCTTAATACTAGCTCTAGCAATATAACCTATACTATAATTTATAAGTTTAAATATTTACGATAGTTTTATTTTTATGATAGTTTTTTTTTTAATTAAAAAGATAATAAAATAGTGCTCTCTTATTAAATAATATTAAATATATTTTTTAACATTAATGAATAAATAAGAGTATAGTAAAAAAGAATAATTAAGAGAATAAGTTAGAGTTTTAGAAATAAGCTAAATAATAGCTGCCTTCTTTTTAATTTAGTTTAATTTAATTATACCTAAATTTAACTTTTACTTATGATTTGGTGGAAGAGTATAAAGATGTATAGGGTTAAGAAGGAATTGAACCTTAGTTTTTCAAATTTGCAATTTGACTACAGAACCATCTGTAAACTTAACCCTCTAATATTATAAAATATTTTTATAATTAAAAACTGTAATATTAATAAAATAAGACAAAGAATAGTATGGTCTTTTAAAATTAAAAGATTTGAAACGAAGTATTATATGAAGTGTTATTTTAATACTTAATTTATAATAGTATTACCAAATTTATTGAAAACAAGTGGGCTCGAACCACTGACCTTTTCTTTAAAAGAGAAACACTCAACCAACCGAGTTCTGTTTCCTATTTTTTTATTTAAATTCTAAATTTAAATACAGTATTAGCTTTAATAAATAATAATCTCGTATTTATTTCAGACAGATTATATTACCAGTGTAAATAAATTTAAAATAATAAATAACAATATATAAATAACATATAAATAAAAAAAAAATATAAAACATATAAGAATTAAAATTAATAAAATGAATAAAAAGAATAAAAATAATAAAAATAATAAGAAAAATAATAAATAATAAGAAAAATAATAAAAAAAAATATTTTAGTTATAATTATAAATAATAAATATTTTTTGTAAGTTTTTTTTTAATTTAATACATACCTAATACTGAGTTGACCAGATTCGAACTGGTATAAGCCACCTCCAAAAAATGGTGTTTTTCCAAATTAAACTACAACTCATTTAAATTAAAAACATAATTTTAAAGTAATTATAAAATTTATATTTTAAACTAGCAAATACAATTTTTTTCTTCTTTTATTCAAATAAGGACAGAGCCTTTATACTTTGTTTTAATTTTCTTTTTTCTTACTAAAATTTTAATTAAAAATAAAAATAATTTTAATTTAAAAATTTTTTAAATTTATATCCTTGGCTAATTTAGGCTATTCCTGGCTTTTTTTTTATATATATTCAATATTTACCTTAAATGAGCAAGGCTTTAATTATATTAAATTAATTTTTTTTTAAAGAACAAAGATATAAAAAATCTTTAATTATTTGCTTAAATCAAGATCAACCCTTTAAATTTAATCTCAACCCTTTAACCTTAAATTTTATTTTAATATAATTTTATTTTTTATTTAATTCTCAAAATATGTTTGTATTAATTTAATTTATAATAATTTATAATAATTTATTTAAATTTAATTTATTATATTTTATTCAGCAACATTTTGTTTGTGCTATACTCTGTCTGTCTTAAGAACAGAAAGAAGATATTTTTATTAATTTAATTTTTTTTTAATAATTTAAATTTTTTTTTAATATTTTAAATTTAGTGATTACCTGAACTTATAACACTAATTTATTTTTTTAATTTATTATAATTAATTTTATTTTATAATAATATTATCTGACATTACCTTATGTATTAAATTATTCATGTAAAATTATTATTTTAAATATATAATTTTATTTTTAAATTTTAAAATGGCTATTATATATATTTAATATTATATACTTATCTTCATAAAATAAAATTAGTATAAAATAAAATCATTCTTCTTTTAATAATTCTAAAAGTTAGTATAATTATTTTACTTTTTATTTTTTGGCTATACTCTCTTTAGAGTAGAAGACATTTTTATTTAATCAAGATAAATCCTTTATTTTAAATTTTGGGTATACCACTAAAAGAAGTTTAAGTTTATTCATAATTTTATCCTTTATTTTAATTTAAAAATTTTAGTTTAGTTTAAAATGGGGATTATATTAACTTTTAATAAATTAAAATAATAAATAGTTAATAAAAACAGGATACTGGTCTCAAAACTACATAATTTTTAAATTTAAAGATTTTTTAAATTTAATCCAAATCCCAGTAGTTTATCCCTCAAACAATTTAATAAAATTTTATTTGGCTATACTCTCTTTAGAGTAGAAGACATTGTTATTTGGCTCTAGCACATTGTTATTGTAATAAATTAAAATTTAATAAGATGGGTTAGGGTGGGCATAAAATGTTTTTTAATTTTATTTTATTATAAATATTAGATTAAAGTTCTTAACTTGGTTTTAATATTTAATTTATCAAAGAGATGTTAATTTGTTTTATAATTATTTACTTTATGCATATAAATTTTAATATTGAATACTTCAGGGGCACACACACACAGTCTAAGTTAAATATTTTCTAATAATTAAAATAATCTTAATGAATGATTAAAAGAGTTATAAGGGATTTAGTTTCAATGGTAAAACGTTAATGTCCCCTCACATTAAAACTGTGTGTTCAATTCACATAATCTCTAAGGTAATAAAGGAACTTAGTTTAAAGGTAAAATATTAGTGTTTTGTTTGTTTCACTAAAGATATACGTTCGAGTCGTAAAGTTTCTAATATTCTTAATTTTATTAAAGAAATTAATTTTATCTTCTTTTAAATAATTTTATCTTCTTTTAAATAATTTTACAAGAATAGGTAGATTTTTTTATTTTAAAATCTTTAATTGCATTTTCTTTAATACATAACTTTGGTAGTTTTTCTTTAGTTAATACGGATGATTACAATTTTATAGATGAATATACAAAGTTCTTAGAAGCTAAATTTAAAGAATATTTAAACGAAATATCTGAAAATGTTACTTATTCTATCTTGCCTGTTTTAAGACGGGAATATACAGATGGTGAATATAAAACTATAACTATTTCAAAATCTATTAAAATAACTAGATTTTCTTCTTGTAGTTTATTAGCAGAAAGAGTAGTTCACTCTATATTAGATGCATTATTAATTTATGATCTAAATGGTATAGATAATGAGTTATTTATAATGGGTAGGCCTTGGTTAAGTGCTGAAGATTTTAAAATTAAAATACCAGAAGTTACAAATATTTTAAATAAACAAATTGAAAAAGAAACTTCTGGTTCCTTATTAGGTAACAATAGAACTTATTCAGAAAAGCTTTTAAAACTTAAAAACTATTTATATGATGATATTTATATGGATAACTATGGAGATCCTGTTTTTGATAAAAATAAAAATATAATAGGATATAAACTAAAAGAAAATAAATATATCTCAATAAAAACATATTATAATGATGATAATTTATTATGTAATAAAATTTTTATAAGAGAATTTGACAAAAAAATTTAACTTTTATAAACGAACCTGTTAACTCTTGATTAGACATTAGAACTGAATATGGATTTATAAGAGAATATAATAAAAAAAAAATATTATTATGACAAATACAACAATATGACTAATGTAGAAGTAAGCTTTTCTTGTCCTCAATTTCCTCTTATTAAAAAAGATAAGGAATTAGATACTAAAATAGGAACAATAGATCTTGAAACTTATGGATCTAACCTTGGTTTAGGTCATCACCAGGTGTACGCAGCAGGATTTTCAATTAAGGATCATACTGAATTATTTTATATCGAACTTGGTGAAACAAGTGATGATTTTCTTTATAAGTTTTTTTATAATATTTTTATGTACCATAAAAATTTAAATGAATACACATTCTATGTTCACAATTTAGGAAGATTTGATTCAGTGTTCATAATAAAAGCATTAACAAAAAATCAATTTTTTTCTGTTACGCCTATATGAAAAGATAACGCTATTCTTTCGTTAACAATTAAATATTTAAATACTAAAATAACTTTATTAGATTCTTTACAACTAATACCTGGAACTTTAGATAGCGTTTTAAAGTCTTTTAATTGTGTAACTCAAAAAGGTCATTTTCCTTACAAAATAGTAAACAAAAAAAATTTATTTTACATCGGCAATAGACCGGATAAATTTTATTATAATAATATTTCAGATAAAGACTATTTGGGGATACCAGAAAAAAATTGAAATTTAAAAGTTGAAACATTGAAATATTTAAAATCAGATGTTGAAGGTTTACTTGAAGCTGTTACAAAGTTCAGTGATAATATATTTAAAAAATATAGTTTAAATATCACTAGTTTTAAAACATTGCCTGGATTGGCACTGGCAGCTTATACTTCAAATTATATTCCTAATAATTTAAAACATGAAATTAAAATGATTAAAAGCGACCTAGAAAAGGAAATTAGAACAGCCTACTTCGGAGGAAATGTTGATATATTTATAAATGAAGTAGAAAATTGTTACTTATATGATATAAACTCGCAATACTCTAAGGCCATGTTAAATGATATGCCGATTGGAGACCCGGTACTATCTTTAGAAAATAATCTAGATAATATATTTGGTTTTGTGTACGGAGAAATTATTTGTCCAGATGAGCAAATTTTACGAGTCCCGTTTATTCAATATAAAAACCCCACATGAAAGTTAAACACTTGCCCAAGAGGTAGCTTCAGACGACTAATATTTTCTGAGGAAATTAAATATGCTCTTAAATTTGGATATAAAATGAATGTAGAATATTGTTACCAATTCAAAAGAGGTAAAGATTTATTTAAAAAATATGTTAATGATCATTATAGTTTAAAGAGTTCAGCAAAAGACCCAGTGCAAAGAACAATAGCTAAATTATTTCTGAACTCTTTATATGGAAGATTAGGTATTAAAGATTTAGAAAATGCTATAAAGTTTGTAAATAAAGATGAGGCAAAAGATTTAGACAAAAACACCAATGTAACTGTTATTTCAGAATTAAGTAATAATAATTATATGATAAGATACAGCGGTAAAATAACTGATAGTGTTAGAAAATTTTATTCTGAAAATTCTATAATTTCAGATAACCATAAAATAAAACTTTACAGTAAAGCAGACATTAAAAAATTAGGTTTCAATAAGAGTAGGGAAATTTCTTCAGCTGTCCACATTGCTGCTGCTATTTCTTCTTTTCCTATAGGCAGCGAGAGTACTTATAAATGAGTATAAAAACATTCCAGGTAATCCTTGCTGCCTATAGGAATATGTCAGACACAGACTCTGCAGTTTTAACTAAGCCACTACCTGACTATTTAGTTGGTAAAGAACTAGGTCAAATGAAGCTTGTTCATAAAATAAAACAAGGAATATTTTTAAGAAAAAAATTTTATTATATTTTAGACTCCGATAATAAAGAAAACATTAAATCTAGTGGTATGGACTCTAGCAAATTAGATTATACATCTTTTATAAAACTTTTAAATGGACAATCCATTGAAATAGAAAGAACTAATTTTAACGTAGAGTGAAAAACATTAAATATAAATGTAGTAAGTTCTAATATAATAATTCAAGGACTAAAAGGTGAAATAAAAACTCTCTATAACACTCAAGATGTTAATTATAAATTTATTTCTTTCCCAATAAAATATAGTATTACAATTCACCCATTATATCCCTATGAAATTAAAGATAATGAAAAAATAAAATTAAATCTAGACCAGGTCGAAATGGAATCAGATTTATTTATATTATTCTCAAAGTTTGAAATAATTTTATTTTTAATTTCTCTCCTATTATTAATTATATTTATTTTTTTATATATTTTTATTTATAAATAAAAAAAATAATTAAATAATTAAAAAAAATTATCCACTATTATTATGCTTGATTCTTTTAAATTTTAATTTAAATAGAAATCCAAATGCGCATGACATAATTTTTTTTTTATGTCCATTACTATAATCAAACCCTCCCCTTTTACAATAAAAAATAAAATAAAAAATAAAATAAAAAAGTTAATCCCCGTTTATCATTTTAAACTTACTTTTAATTTAATTTAATTTTATTTTAATTTTAATACTGTAAGTTTATAGATAAATACTCTTAAATACTTAAATACGTTAGAATAAAATAAATTTTATATAAATTTAAAAAAGTTAAATAAGAGCCTTTAAATAAAAAATTAATTGTAAAAATGATAAAATTTTTAGCCTTTAGAATAATTAGATCAAGAATGAGATCAACTTTACCTTTGATAAATAAAATTTTATATAAAAAAATGTTTAATTTAACTTATAAATTTTTTGTTTATTTAAAACCGTCTCAATTATGAATTATAGTTTTAGCTTTATTAAGAAAAACTGAATTAAAAGGTTTATTAAGTATTCCTTCTTTGTTTATTTTATTTAATACTATTTTTTCTGAATCAAATGAGAATCTTTCTAATGTAAAAACTTTGTACACTAAATTAGAAGGAACTAAACTCACTGACCCTGAAAATAAACTTGAAATCTTTTTTTGGATTTTAATAATTTTAGCTATTATAAAAAGGTTTACTTTAAGTTTATTTAAATTTTTGTGAATTCCTTTTAAGGTAGCTTTAATTTATTATACTTTAAAATATTTTGGTTTTGATCTTGATTATATCTATAATATACTTAACAATTTAAGCTTGGGCATAATTGATTGATTTCATGAAAAAATAATTAATTTTTTTAATTTCTTTAACAATAATGATAAGAATAATTAAAAATATTTTATATAGTATATCTTGAAGATTTTTTTTTAATACAATAAATAAAATAAAATTTATAAATATTTTAAATAATTTAAATACTTATTTAAGAACTTTAAACATTAGGGAACTTTTAAAAATATTAAATTTTTTAATCTTTGATAAGCTTTCTGATAGTTCTATATTAAGACCAGTAATATACCCTTTTGAAATAGAACTTAAAGTTTTAGTAGATAGTATTTATAAAAAAATGTTTTTATTTGGGTTTGTTTTTACCATATTAACTAATGTTTGGTTTAATCTGTTTAAAAAAATATTTCTATTGCCTTTCAAATTAGGAGTTTTTTCGTTTATTTATTCTGTTTTAGGTTTTGATGTAACTTGATTTTTAAGTTGATTTAATTTTTTTTCTTTAAATATACCTTACTGAGTTTATTTTCAATATCTAACCTTGTACAATAACTGATTAAATTGATGATATAACACGGTAAATATTAAAAGTATTACCTCTGTTCCGGTGAAAGAAATTAAAGAAATTAAAGAAACTAAAAAAATTAAAAAAAATCTTAATAAAGAGTTAGTTGAAATTGAAATTCCTAAGAATAATACAGTATGGTATATTGTAGGTGTAGTTACTGTTATTGGAGGAGTTTGTTTTATTTTATGATACTTTGATGTATTAGGTTCTAATAAACCAGGTACAGGTTCTTCTTCGAGTTCTAATGTTGTATCTAATGTTGTGTCTAATATTGCAGCTAATACTAATGCTTTAAGTGAAATTAATACACAACAATTGAGTTCATCACCCCATCAAATTCAAATAACAGATAATCAAACTAGTGTTATTGATCCTGCCCAGGAAGTAAATAATACTTGAAGTTTTAGATCTCCTACTTCTTCTAATGTTGATGCTTCATCCTCTTCAGCTACTTCTAATCCTTGAGATGGGCCTCCAAGTCCTACCGGATCAACGGATTCCTCTGAAACAATTAGAAATTCTGCCAGACCCATGTTGATACTAAGAAAATAATAATTTATTTATAAATTAAAAATAAATCAATATTAATATTAATATTAATTAAATATCTAAGTATAACACACTATTTTTTATTTTTATTTATTTTTAATTAATTTTTAATATTTATAAAATTAATAGTCATAACAATAGAAGTGCCGGTGTTTTGAGGGAGGTTTAATCCTTTACAAGATTTATTAAATATTTTAAATTAATTATTTCCAGTAATAAACTTATTATTTATTTTATTTTATTTTATTTTAATTTATTTTAATATTACATCTAGTTTTATATTTAAAAAGGGGGTAATTTGATAAACAGTGGGAGATATAAGATAAACTTATGAAATATTGCGGATATATAAATAAATTTAAATATAGATTATATTTCTTGGAGGTAAATAGATTCGAACTATTATTTTTGTAGTGCAAGTACAACTGATTACCATTATCAGATACCCCCTATTTATAATACAAATGTAATAATTATAAATTAAAGTTAAGTAGAAAAGCTACTTATTTGTTAAAAATTAATAAATATAAATTAAAAAATAAATGAAAAAAAGAACACACTATAGTACAGATAAAAACTTATCCTTAGTACTTTATAACAACAACGATGATATTTATATAACTCAATTAAACAATTTAATAGACGACATAAAAATTTTAAATTGAATATCAACTCAGTTTAAATTAAATAAAGATCAACGGGACTTTGTAGTAGAATTTAAAAAGTTTTCAGATAAAGAAATGTCTGGTTTTAATGAAACAATTTTTGAAAATAATAATGTTGGTAAATGATATAATTATATTTTTACTTTAAATAATTATTTTTATAAAGAAAATAAACTTCTTTTAGTAAATGATTATAATTTTAAAAAATCTTTATATATTTTTTGACGGATGATAGCAAATAATTTAGATTCGAATACGTGGTTTAGAGTAGGTTTTAAAGTTTTATTAAAATTAAAAAAAGAAAGTGTACAAGATTCTGATACAGTTATAATTAGAACAATATCTCCTTTACAGAACTATAATAATAAATGTTTTAAAGATTGTTATGAAATTTTTGTAAGATATATAGAACAAATGTCTGAAAACTATCAAAACTTTGATATAACAAGCATTATTTTTCCTTTTTGTATAAATAAAGATAATAGTATTTTAAATAAAAAAATAGAATCAGAGCCGGATGTAAATGAAAATTTAAAAATAGAAAATATAGAAAGAATAAAAAATAAATTAAAATTATATGTTAAGAATATACCAATAACTACTGATTTAAATAAATGAGGAGAAATAAAAATAATAAAAGGATCATATCCTTACAAAGTTAAAGATTTAATAAATAATATCTCAACTAAAATTCATGTGGAAGTAAAAAATAAACAAAATAATTATATTGTTGAAATAAAAGGAATAATTTATAATAATAAAGAATATATAATACGTAAAGTATCAGTAGTAAATAAAATTTTTAAAAATCCAAGTCATGAATTTATAGATGTAATAGAAAATTCTTTAAATACTTTTACAAGAATAATAAATGATCAATTAATAGTTTATAAAAATAATGAGTTAGTTTATACACAAAATAGACATAAAACAAGTTATTTCACTAAAGTTAAAAAATGTCATAGTGTTTCAACAAATTTTATAACTATGGATTTGGAAACTAAGAGTATTAATGGTAAATTAGAACCTTATTGTATTTGTATCTTTGATGGTAAAAAATCTTATTCATTTTATATTACAGATTTTTCTTCTTCAGATGAAATGGTAAAAAGTGCATTAAAATTCTTAATGAAAAGAAAATATTTTGGTTATATTATTTATTTAAGTGAAAAAAAGGTAATAAAGTTAGAAATTATTATTTTAATTTTAGAGATTTGATAAAAATCGAAATAGTATTATATTTTATTAATATAAATAAACATAACCATTTATATATTATTAATGAAATTATTTTAAAACAAACTTTAATAAAATAGATGGTGTATAAAAGGAGAAAATAAAAAAAAAACATCTCCTACTTTTAAGATTTATTTTAAATCAGATTTCTACTCTAAAACTTATTATTCTAAATTAATGAGGAGAGCAGCAATAAACATTAAGCATAATATTTAAATTTAATCCTCTTAGTTTAAAGGTTAAAACAATAGAACTTCGAATCTATAAATCTTGGTTCAAATCCAAAAGAGAGCAAGGAATATTGTTTACAGTTATTATAAATATTTTTTAAAACTAAATCAAGAAGAAACTTTTAGTATTTATAAAAACGTAAATAATGATATTTTAAATAATGAAAAATAGGGCGGGTTAGAGGGCAACAAAATAGAATAAAATTCTTTTAAATTTAAAAATAAAAAATTAAAAATAATGATATTACCATTAATAAATCGTGTATTAAGGAATAGAGTGAGGTATTTATCTTTTCCGAAATTACAAATAAAAAAGTTTAATAGATTATGGGATTTAACAATATTAAAATTTATAAGCTTACCAATATTAGAACTTATACCAATAATAAGGTGTTTAGCATTAAAGTTTGGAGCAAGTTCATTATTAACTATACCTACAATATTTTATTTAATCAAATCTTCAGAAATATTAGAAGAAAAAGAAACAAAAGACCATTTAAAAATGTTTAAAGCCTTGGATGTTGATAATAATAATTTAGATTTATATTTTACAATTACAATAATATTTAGTATAATAATAAAAATTATTAAATTATTAGTATGACTATTATGGTTACCGTTAAAAATAGCAATACTTTTTTATATTCTAGACTATTTAAATTTTGATATAAACTATATTAAAATAAATAACTTAAGTTTAGGAATAATAGATTGATATTATAAAACAATGATAGATTTTTTAGAATCTCTTAGATTTAATTATGACTTTTATAAAATAAATGCAAATAATAAATAAACTTAGAAACCCAATTAATTGACTATTAGGTCTCGTTTTAAAAAGAATGATATGAAGATTATTTTTCAATAAAGTAGAAAATAAAGATTTTAACGATTTAGTAAGTTATACTATATTTCTTTTGCTAAATGAAACAATAATAAACACATTTAAATTATTAATAGATTTAATAATGAAAAAACCATCAGAATTATTTAAAATAAAAACAATAAATAAAGTATTAATACATACGTTGCCAATAGAAAACAGGAACGAAATAGTTCAAGAAGAACAAAAAAGCATAAAATATCTATTAATATCGTTAGTCTTTTCAAATATAATAAAGAAAATTTTATTTATTTTTAAAACTGTAATATTGTTTCCATTTAAACTAGGTGTATACGGTTTTATTGCCTTTTTATTTGGTATTAAGGTAGACTGATTATTATCTTTTTTTGATATATTTAATTTTAATTTACCAAGTTGAACATATAAAAAATTGGTAGAACTTCACATAAGATGAATGATCTTATTTAAAGATATTTTACAAATAGAATCTATAAATACTGATTTAGACGCAAAAAATTCAACACTAAAAACTATTACATATTACAAAGAAAAGGAAACAACATTCATAAACTCTGACTCTAAACCTGAAACATATTTATATTTAACAAAAACACAATGATTTTATGTCTCTATAACAATTCTAGGGATGTTAGGAGCTTACTTTGGTTACACTGGAGGAATACCTTTTACTAAAACATTTGAATGAAGTTCAGATAATAAACATGATGACGATTCAAGTAATGATAATGGAGGAGATTTAAGAGGAAAAAGATCAATAAGAACTTCAAACATCAATCCAAGGGATATCAACATAATTAGAGATGAGAATCCAAATACATGGCAGGACACTCTAACAAGATGAACAACAAATACCTTAGAAAAAATAAAAAAAACCTTTTTCATGGTTTAATTCAAACCCATCAGAAACAGAAATAGAAAGAGAAGCAAGGATTGAAAAAAAAGGAACCGAAGAATTCAATAAATGAAAACTTGAGCAAGAAAAAGGTGAGAAACAATGGCTTGATCAATTAAAAAAATCAGATAAACAAGAAAAATGAGAGAAAAGTTTATGAACAGAAGAAGAAAATAAATCTTTTAAAGAAAGATTAAGATCCACAGGAAAAGAAAGTTTAGAAGAAAGAACAGCAAAAAATAAAGCTTTTTATGACAAGTTAGGATTCTGAGGACAAGATAACTTAGAAGAAGGAATTAAAAAAGAACAACTAGAAAAGAAAGGTTCATTAGGTGAATTAGAAAGGGGAGAATTAAGAAAAGAATATTTAGAAAGTAAAAAATCAAGTCCAACACACGCAGATCCAGAAACAGCTAGAGAATACGATCATCTATTTCCCATTGAGAATAAACCAAAAGTATCATTACCTCCTAAAACATCAGAAAGCAGCAGCCCTAACACAGAATCTTCAAACTTAACCGACTCAACAGAAACAATAAAACCTGGAAAAGAAAAAGAAGAAACACATACATATCCTCCAAGACCAAGCACGAGTTCAAGAAGAAAACCAGTAAGTTTTTCAGAACTTTCATCCGTTCCATTTGCTAGAGGATATTATGACGATTTAGACCATAATAACCCTAAAAAATCAAGTAGAAAAAAAGGATTAATGGGGTTGAGTGCCAGGTTTTTAGACAATCAAGATAATAATAAATAATAGTTAAAATTATTACTTTCTTAGGTACGTTTGGTAATATAAAAATAAAAAAACACCTATCTAAATTTAAAATATATAAAAATAAAATAAAAATGATTAGTAAAATAGATTGAAACATAAAAAATTTAATACCTAAATTTTTAAAACATTATGTAGAACAAAATTATTATAAAACAAACTTTTTAAAAGATTTTACAATAGTATCAATGTTACGCGACTTTGCATCAATTAATTTAAAAACTAATAAAATAGATAACTCAATTATTATAAATAAAAATTTAATAATCAAACCGATAGAGACTAAAAACTTAACAACTACATTTACCAAATCGATTGAAGATGAAAAGTTTAAAGATATATATAATATTGAAGTATATAAAATAGTAATACATATTAACAATAAATTTAATCCAACTAATATAGAGTTATTGGATAAAAAATCAAACATACATTTTTACCACTTGCAAGGTGACAATACTTTACATGTTAATATAGGGTTATTGACTTTATTTGAAATAATAAGTAATGAAAATTTAAAAGAAACAAAAAGAAAATCAAATATGGAAGGAGATTACTATAAACATAACTCTAATTTATCATTAGCCATTGAAAATTTAATAAGATCTCAAATAATTACTTTATATAAACAAGAATCAAATAATGAAATAGTATGAGAATCTGAGTATTATTTATTTGATGAAGTAAACAATGATCCTCTAAAATTTAGTTATAACTCTGAACTAGATGTTCATTGGAGATATTTATTAAAAGACATTCCAATATTTATTCATAATATTTGGTGAGATGTAATATTAATTTTAATTAACATTTATGAGTTAAAAATATGAAAATCAAAGGATAAATCTGGAAGTACTTCAAATAATTTTAGATTAAAAACTACTATATTACAACTTTTAGGAGGATTTTCCAAATTAAATATGTTTGAAAGAGTAGATGAATTTGTCGCAGATCATTATGTTGTTGTCAACAAAAACTATGAGAACATAATAAACTTTGTAAAAAAATTAACAAAATTAGATAAACGTCAAAAAAAAATAAGTTAGTTTCATCTCTTGATTTTGAAAGTTTATTCACTAACGTAGAAGATAAATTTACTTTAACCTAAGAAATTACTTCACAGTTAAAATCAATTGTAAAACTATTTGAAGGTCAACAAGAAATAATAGATGATTCTTTTGAAGACTTAAGTTTTATTAAACATTTTAAAAAAGAAGTAAAGTTTACTCAAAACGATGAAATAAACTTAAAATCATCAAGTCTAGAGTTTACTTCAAATTATCAGTTTAATGTAGTATTAATTTATATTTTATCTTTAGAAAACATAATAAAAATAGTTTCTAATCTTCTACCAGTTAGCATAAAGGTAAAACCAAATCAGAAAACTTATTTAAAAGAAATGGAAAGTGTTTTATTTACAGCGATTAAACATTATAGAGAAGCAATCATATTTTATTCACAAAATCATCAATTATTTAATTTAAATAATATTTATTTAGACATCCCTTCAGATTGAATAGATTCTACAGGTAATAATTTAGAACTAATAAAATCTAACAATAGTAATTCAATTTCGTTTAATTTGTTAATTTCGGGAGTAAAAATAGATTATAATTCTGAAATAAAAAATAATCTTAAAATAAAAAGTAATCAAGAAATAAAAAGTAATCAAGAAATAAAAAACAATTTAAATAAAAATTATAATGTTCGAAAATATTCAACTTTAATAATTAAACCATATAATCAAATAATTAGAAAATTTAGTACTTCAAATCGAAATCTAAATAATAATTTTATTTAAAAGCATGCAAGATAGGGGTATTGAGTTAAAGAGTCAAAGAAAAGATAAAGATATAAATTATAATAAATCTATTTTTTCCATATTAGAAAAAATTAAAGAGTTAACTGAAAATCCTAATTATAAACCTAAAGAAGTTCAATTAAAGATAGAAAATTTTTGATCTGATATTTTAAAAGAAAAATATAACGAAAATGTATACAATTCAATTAAAGACATTCAACCTAAGTTATATGAGATTTTTGTTACAAAAGACCCTAATTCTCTTAGATTTGTTTTTCCAGATTTATATTTATTCTTAGATGATATAAAAATTTATTTAATAACATATTCAGTTATAACAACCTACTTTAGAAGATCTAGTCGAACAAGCATATGTAGTCTGGTTGCAGATCAAATATTATTTTATATTTATCAAACTTATTTTTATCCAATTATTAAAGGCGGTGATAAGGGAATTAAAAACATAAAATTAAAAAAATCTAAATCAAAAAAAGAATATGACAAAACAGATATATTTAATTCTTTAACTAAAAGCAAACAAGATAAATTATTAAAATTGATTGAAGTTTCAAAATTTAAAAAAGAAAATTTTGATGAAGTTAATAAGTTAAATAAAAAAGATAACGAACAATTAATCTCTAAAATAATTTTAATTTTAGAAAAAATTATATATAGAAAAAATTTAAAAACCTTTCAAGAAATAAAATATAAAGATTTTATTGAACAAGTAAGTTTAATATTTAATTCATCTTTAGAAAAGGACACTATAGCCCTAGAAAACGTTAACTTAGATTTAAATTCAGAGTTAAATAAAGATCTAGAAATTTCTATATTTAAAATTAAATTAGGTGAAAGATTTGTTTATGGTTTTGAAGATGGTAATATAATTAAAAATATGTGAAGAAATGGTATGAGAAGTATAGACATTCTAAATACTACTCAAAGTGATTAACAAAATAAGGATGGTTCTTTAACTTTAGAATTTAATGAAAATTTAATCCAAGAAAATATAGATAAATTAACCAATATTTTACCAACTAATTTACCTATGCTTTGCCAGCCAAACAAGTGAAATAGTAAAGAATATGGTGGATATTTGAATAACAATATTGAAAAAAATAATTTAATTACAGGTATAGGTGCAAACAATTATCATAAAATATATAATTTAAATAACTTGTATAAAGCTGTTAATTACTTAAACTCGTTAAAATTTAAAGTTAATAATGAATTATTGGACTTTGTGATTACAAATAAATCTACTATTTTTAAAAATTATTACCATTCAGATAAGACTTTAACTGAGGATAGAATTAATGATAATATATTAAGAGACTTTGTAACCTTAGAGATAGCTAAAACATTTTCTAATATTCCTTTTTATCTTAATACTTTTGCTGATTGAAGAGGTAGAATTTATACACATTCATATTATTTATCTTATCAAGGATCAGATATAAGTTTAGCTTTATTACAATTTGATAAAGGTCAATATATTTCAAACTCTGGTTTATATTTCTTTAAAGTTTATGGGGCTAATCTACATGATGAAAATAAAATAAGTAGGGCATCTTATAGAGATAGAATAAAATGAGTTGATGATAATGAGAATAAAATTTTAAATATGGATATTGATTTTATTATGAGAGCAGACTCCAGATTCGCCTTTATTGCATTTTGTTTGGCTTATGAAAGATATAAAGTAGGAAAAAAAGTATATCTACCCATTTGATTAGATGCTACTTGTTCGGGAATTCAACATTTTGCAACTATATTAAAAGATGTAGAACTGGCTAAAAGTGTTAATGTAATTTCTAACTCCACAAGTAGAGACGGATTAAATGAAAAAGTAAGAGATATTTATTCAGAAATGATTGAACCTACTTACAAAAAAATAAAACAATTTGTGGATCATAATCCTTCATATTTTAAGTTGTTAAACATTCTAATAACTAGAAAATGAATTAAACCCACAATTATGACGCGAGTATACAATGTAACAGTTAAAGGTGTGTGCAATCAATTAATATCTAACTTTGAAATAATCCATTTAGATAAAAAAAATAAAAATGAAGTAAAATTAGAACCGTCAGATGAAATTCCTTTAATCGAAAACATTGAGACTGAAATCGAAGACGATTTAAATGAATTCTATGGGCTTGTAAGTAGTAATTCAGATTTGCAAAACAAATTATATTTTGAAGGAAAAAAGTAATATTTAAAGCTCCTTCAATAAATGAGGATGAAAATTTATATTTAACTTATAACGAAGTATATCAATTGGCCAAAGTTATGCACGAAGCTTTATTTGACTCTTATCCTGCATTGAAAAAACTGTTTGAATATTTTGTCTCTGTTTGTTTAGCGTTTACCAAATTAGATATCCCTATTAGTTGACATCCACCTAGCGGATTAAGTATTGAACAAAGATATTTAAAGACGGCTAAGGCAAAAGTGTCTATATCAGTAGGTAAAGGTCAACAGAAAACTGTTATATTAAAAAGAAAATTAGATCAAACTGACACTAGAATTCAAACTCAAGCCATTCTACCTAACATTATACACTCTATGGATGCTTCACATTTAATATTAATTCTGAATAAAAATAAAATTTCTCCTATTATCTCAATACATGATTGCTTTGGGACTTTACTAAATAATATGATAGATTTAGAAAACTTGGTTAAACTTGAATTCATTTCATTATACTCTAAAAATAATTTCTTAGAAAAGTTTCATTCTGATTTAATGGATATACTAGAAAAAAATAAAATTCAATATGAAGTTAATAAAAACGAACATAAAGTTTATATTTATTTAAATAACTCTGATCTTACTTTAAATACAAACAAAAGTAAGAAAAAAAAAATTAGAACCCTTAACATTCTGATTACCTCCTAAAGACGGAGACTTAATCTTAGAACAAATTAAAGAATCTAACTATCTAATTACTTAATAATTCACTCATTCTTAATTAAATTTCAATTTATTAAACAATCCCCTTAAATTTTAAAACAATCCCTTTAACTAAAAAAAATAAAAATTTTCCTTAAATATACTTATATTGTATAGGTATGTTTAAGGTTTTTTTTTTTACTTATATTTTAATAGATTTAATAATTTTACTAGTTTGAAAAAAAAACTGTATACATCTAAAAATTAGACTTTTTTATTAGTTTAAATTTAAATGTATACAGAAAACCTGTTCTAAGTTTTACTTTACGCGTATGAATTGTTAAAAGGTTAAATATAATGTGATATGTTATAGAATAATAAATGATTTATAAAGTAAAAGTAAAAGTAGAGATTTTTTTATTTTTTAATTTTAATCTATTTCGTTTATTTCAATAGGTTCGCTGCCTATTAAAATATCTTTTTGATCATAGATTAATTTTCTTTTTGTTGAATTTATTGTTAAATTATAAATTTCTTGTTTGATTTTAATGTTACCTTCTGATAAGTTTCTATATCATTTTTCAGTAGGCATTATTAATTTATTCTTTTTTTTCAACAATGTTTTTAGTTCATCTTATGGAATTATATTTTTAACTCCTTTGGCTTTTACTAATGAATGACCTTCTTTAATTATACCACCATATACTTTAGGAGCTAAGAAACAGGCTTCATCAAACTCATATTCCGGTTTTAATTGCCCTAGAGCGGTTCCCACTAGATCAGGATAAATATTTTCTAAATTTACATCTATAAATATACTATCAGTATCTGAATAATATAGTTTAAATAACGAATTATTTTTAAAGTAAGACATAAAAATTCTTGATAAACCAGTTATGGCTGAGGATATAGCTACATTAATTAACATATTTGAGTTACCTGCGTCATCCTTTAGAAGGTCTAAAATTTCCTTGTCTTTTACTTTTTTAGGTACATATGAATAAAGTTCTTTACCATTACCCAAATTTACAACACTTTTAACTTCGTAATCAATAAAAATTTTATCTTTTTCTAACTGATCTCCTAATATTATATGATCGGCTTTATCCGGATTCATACCAAACCTACCATATAAAGAGTTTAGTAATAATTTTGCTATAATATTTATTGGTGTATTCTTTTGACTTCTTTGTCTCAAGTTGAATAAAATTTCAACATAATTCTTAAACAAATAGTCTTGTCTAAATAAGAACCCTCTATGTGTTTTAAATTTATGTTTTGAATTCTTTACAATAGCATTATATAATTCTTCTGAATAATAAACTCCTTTTCATTTACCTACTGGAGCAATTGTCCTATGACCACCGTTTTGGGTTTTATGACGTTTCAATAAAATTGGTTCATTTAACTCATCTTTAGGTGGTGTTATCAAATCTACTTCAAAAAATCCATAAGGTAAGTTATCTTTATTGCTTTATGCTCCGTTATTTTTATTTAAATTTAAAAATAAAGTTATTTTTTGTAGGAATTCTGAGGTATTATAAACATTAAAGATTTCATTTAAACATGAATATATTGTTTTTGATGGAATTTTATTTTTTGAATCTCCATTTAATTCTGAATCTTTAAGATAATTAAAATTTATATTACTAGAATAATTAAGATCACCCTCAAAGTAATAAGGATTACCTATTGGCATAGAATTATTTCTCATTGAAGTTGGATTCAAGGAATTAACATCATAACTTTTTATGTTCTTACCTGAAGGTATATAAGCATCTACTGCACCCCCATAGTATGATTGATAAATAAAATCATATATTAATCCATGTAGTATTGAAATACTATTGTCTTTATCTAAATATTTTACCCGATAGATTCTAAAAGCGAGGCTTGAGACTGTTGGTGTTTTTGCAATATCAACTCCAAATTCAAGATAGATTAATTTAGAAAATTCTTTAATAGAATAATATAAAGTTTTACAGTCTTGTTCACAATAGTTAATTGTTTCTTTTTTTAGGTCTCATTTAGTTAAGTCTTTATTCAATGATTTCATATCAGATATAAGTTTACTATATTCTTGTTCACTTATTTTATCATAAAATTTAAAATCAGGCACTGATCCTAAATAATTATAATCTACGCTAGGTTCATTAACGAACCTATAAGGAAAAGGTAATTTTAATTCTAATTGATCATTATTGACTGCAAATGTTTTACCTAGTTTTTCTAGTGATGTGGTTAATAATAAATAAGAGTCTCTAAGTTCAACCGAATATTTCTTTTTATTTTTTTCGTTTGAAGTTTTACTTTTTTCATCTAAATCCTTATTTTTTGACTCAAACTCAACTTTTAAATTGATTATTCGCCCGTCTCTTATTACTGGTTTTATGTTTTTACTTTCTACTACGCTGCTTATTATCTTCATTAAAAAGATTCCGTCAAAGTATGAAAAATTGTGAAGATAAACTCTATGTTTATTATATTTTCTTTTTAATATAAATAAAATTGAAGTTTTAAGCATTTCGTCTGAAGATTCATAGTCTGATATATAAAATGAATATGAGTTTTTACCATCAAATATTGAAACACAAAAAGGAACTAATACGCCATCTATGCTTTTTGTCTCTAAGTCCATGGTCATAAAGTTTTTGGATAAACTTTTACACTTTGAAGAATTAGTAAAATATTGTGCTTTTTTTCTTTTATGAGATAATACTTTTAAGCCTTTGTCATAAACATATTGAGTATTGTCAATTATTCTAACGAATGAGTTTGGTTGGTTTATGTCATAGATTATGTCTATTAGTTTTAAATGAATAAGTTTAAATTTTTTATCTGTTACACTGACCCTTTGAATAATTATTTTTTTTCCGTTAAATTTTAAACCCCTAATTGATACTATATAATTAAAATTTTCTAAAGTACTAGATTCATTACTAATTAATATCTTTGTTTCTTTAAGATTAAATACATATGGATAGTTACCTTTAATTATTTTTATTTCACCTCATTTTGATAAATCTGTAGTAAGAGGTAGGTTTTTATCGCTTATTTTTAATTTATCTTTGTTTGTTAACAGGTCTTTTGAATGATCCTCAATTATTTCATTAAAGTTTTCTTTAATTAATTTAAGGTTATTTAATATACTATCATCATAACATATGTTATAAGTTAATATGATGTTGTTAACGTAAAAGGTTGAGTAGTTGTCTTGAGATAAAAATAATGATGAAATAAAATATGATAAAACATCATTAAAATTTTCTTTTCTAAATAGTCTTACAGATCCTATTGATCTTATCTGATAACTTTCTCTCTCATCTAAATGTTCATGCGAAAAAATTAGATTTAATTTTAACTGTAACTTAAATATTGTATCTGAATTTAATTTATTTACAATATCTCTTCAAAATAATAACAAGGTTAATCTTAATTTTTCTGAGGTTAATTCTTCAATGCTATACTTTTCTGATGTAAGAATAAAATCTATCCATTTACCTCGATCTAAATAATTATGTTGAAATTCTGTTAATTTTTTATCGAATGATGAACGATATTTTATGTCTAATTCCTTTATTCAAGTTATTTTTTCATCTTGTGATCTTATGTTATTTAATGTGTTATTTAAACTTTCTGTATAATTGGTTTCTTTATTGTTAAATATAATTATTGAGTTACAATCCATTCTTTTTTTTGTTAAATTTTTAAATTTAGAAAGCTAATTTTTTATTTTTAATCAAAATTTAGCTTATTAATTGATTGAAGTCTATACAAATTCCATAAATTATGAAACTGAAGAATAATATTGATGTTATTAAGGTTAGTAATGGTATTATATCTCTCGTAAATTTAAAGTGCTCTATTAATCCTCAGGATTTATCTTTTTTTTTAGATTTAAATTTCTAAGGTTATTCTCAAATTCAATCGATTCTTTATTATTTTTTCTGAACTCTTTTAATCCTTGTGAAAATTCTATGTTATTTAAAGCTGAGTCGAAATCTCAAAATGATTCAAATTATTTTTCTATTAAACTATCATAGGAATCTATATAGTTACTGTTTTTATTGATATCTATTAAATATAATTTTAAATTTGAAATTGATTCATATTGAATGTCTGAAGGATCTGATACTTTAATGCATTGATATTGTATCTTTTCTATTTTTTTCATGTCTATTAATTGAGAAAGTGATTTTATGTTTCTTGGATCTGGGTGATTGAATAGTGATTGTGATTGTAGATAGTAACCTGTTAATTCTTTGAATGTAAAGATACGACCATGATATTTATACAGATAAACTTCAGTTAATAATAATTTTAATAATTGTTTAAACATATAATAAGTATATGAATTTCCTCCATAGCTTTTATACCTTGATTTGTAAAATTTTAAATCTGAATTAAATATATAACTTAAGTCATCTGTATCTCTGTTTAAACTTAACATATATTTATCTCAATTTGTTATTTCTGTTATGTATCTACCTTTTTGTTTTATTCCAAATACTACTGAAATAGGAAGATCATGTACTAACTCTGATGATATATTTTGAAAAAATAGATCTAATAAAATGTTGTTATATTTGTTTGAAGGTTTATATATACCTTCTGTTAAAGTTATGCTTGAATTTAATGAGTCTCTTATGTAATCATAAGCTGTGATATATTTATATATATCGAATTCACTTAAACTATATTTTTTATTATATAAGTTTTTAATTTCTAAATCTGATAAATTTGTTGATATTAATTTATTATTTTTGTTTATTATTTCTTGGTAATCTAAGTGGTGTTTTGATAAAATTGATTCTTGAAGGTTTATTGTTTCTTGGTAATCTAAGAAGTGTCTTGATAATATTGGGTGTTGCATATTTTTTGTTGTTTAAATTTTTAAATTTAAATTTAGAAAGAGTAATTTTGTTGTTGCGAGTTACTCTTACGCTCACTTATTCTTTCAATAAAATTTAAAAAATAAAAAAGAGGGTTAAAAAACAAAAAAACTTATATACAATGAAAAACTTAATTACAATTTTACTTTTTAAGTATGCTTCATACTTAGCTTTATTCTTATTCCTTAATTAAAAAATAAATAATAAAAATATAATATTAAATATTTTTCTATTATTAAAGATAAAATATTTTTAATCTTTAAAGAAAAATTATTTATTTTTTATTATTTATTACTAATAATATTTATTTCTTATAATTTAAATTTATATGGTTTAAATTTTATATCTACTTTTATTTATAATTTAAACATTATATTTATAATTTATTTATCTATTTTTATTCTATTTATTTTTTATTTAACAAGCAATAATTTTTACATTAAAATTATTTAATTATTATAATATAATTAATAAATTATTTTCTAACTTAGTCTTAACCTTAAAACATATAAAAATTTATTTAATTTAAGTTACAAGTTTTTTGTTTACTTAAAACCTTCACAACTGTGAATCATAATATTAGCTCTATTGAATAAAACTGAACTTAAAACTTTAATTAGTTTGCCTTGCGCCTTCAATGTTAATTTTATTTAATTCTGTTTTTTCAGAATTTGGTGGCTCTACTTTAAATGTAAAAGCTTTACAAGAAAAATTAGATATACATAAATTTACAGATAAAGAAAATAACTGAGAAATGTTCTTTCTTCCCTAAGGAGAGTAGTAATAATTTTAGCGTTAATAAAAAGGTTTATTACTACTATATTTAAATTCCTTTGAATTCCTTTCAAAGTAGCTTTATGTTATTATGTTTTAAAATATTTTGGATTTTATTTTAATTACGCATATAATGTTCTTAACAATTTATCTCTAGGTATAATAGACTGATTTCATGATAAAATAACTAGTTTTTTTGATTACTTTAACAAAAATGATAATAATTAGAATAATTAAATATGCTGCTTATAGTATGTCTTGGTATTTTTTTTATAATAAAATAAAAAAATCTGATTATCAACATATTTTCGATGGTTATAATATTAAATTAATGGCTTTAAGTATAAGAGATATTTTTAAATTTTTAAGTGATCTAACCACTGATAATTTAAATGAAAATTCTTGATTAAACAGTCTAACACTTCCCTTTAATCTAAGTTTTAAAATTCTTTTTGATAGTAATTCTAAAAAATTATTTTTATTTGGATTCGGGTTTACTGTAATTGTTTATAGATGATTAAAGCTATTTAGAAAAATTTTATTATTCCCATTCAAATTAGGTATTTTTTCATTTGTTTATTCTATTTTTGGTTTCGATGTTAATTGATTTTTAAGTTGATTTAAATTTTTTTCTTTAAATATACCTTATTGAGTTTATATCTATTATTTAACTCTTTATAATAATTGGTTAACTTGGTGATACCAAAATGTTAACATTAAAAGTATTACGTCAGTCCCTAATAAAGAAATTAAAGAAATTAAGAAAATTAAAAAATAAAAAACAATGTAACTAAAGATACGGCTGAATTGGAAATACCTAAAAATAATACGGTCTGGTATGTAGTAGGTATTGTAACAATAGGAGTCGGTATTGGAATTGCATTGTGATACTTCGATTTTTTTAATTCAAGTAAACCTGGTACAGGATCGACTCCTGTAGCTAGTGCTATTTCTAATGTTGCTGGTAATACTAATATTGTTTCTCCAGTCGGAGATAGTTTACATCAAATTCAAGTAACAGATAATCAAACTAGTTCTATAGCAACAGTTGTACCTGAACAAGAAGTTAACAATGCTTGAACCTTCAGATCTCAAAGTAATGTAGATGCTTCCTCATCTTCTGCACCTTCTAACCACCCTTGAGGAGAAGGTCCACCTAGTCCAACAGGTTCAACTGATTCCTCTGAGACTATAAGAGCTTCAAATACAGCTAGACCCTATATACTACTAAGAAGAACCTTCAGCCCTTTTTCTAGCTGAATGAATCATAGATCTTCTTAATCTTTGTGCAATTTCTGAACTATTTTTACTTTTACCCTTACCTCTACTCCCAGATCCTTCACTAGGAGTTTGATTATCTGTCACAGTAATTATAGTATTTTCAGTTTGATTAGTTGGGGGATTATTACCTCCTCCTAATTCATAATTAAAGTAAATAGCTAGTCCTATTACAATTAAAGTTATAGCTCCTAAAATTAAATATAATTTAGTTTTATTTTCTGTAATATTATTATTTACTTCATTACTATTAGGTTTAATTAAGTTTTCCTTAGGATTATTGAAAGGTATTGACTTAGTCTTTAGACTTTTAATATCTACAATATTTTGTCATCAATTCAACCCATTACAATAAAGTAGCTTGTATTTTACATATACTCATTGAGGAATGTTAAAATAAAAAATATTAAATAAATTTAAAAATCAATTAACATCAAAACCTAATATTGAGTAAAGAAAAGAAAAAATACCTAATTTAAATGGTCACAAAAATAACTTTTTGAAAATAATAAATCCTCTGTAAAGTAAATTTGAAGAAGTGACAGTAAGTAAGTAAAGTCTTTTAGCTTTAGTATCACATAAGTTTTTTCAATTTAATCCTAAAGGAACAGTTATTTTACATAATATAGAGTTGTCAGTTAAATTATTTTTTAGTAAGTCTACAAAAAAGTTAAAAACTTCTCGCACAGGTAATACTTTAAGTTGTATAATAAAAGAATTAAAAATCAATCTAAAATTATATTTACTTAACTTATCTAAAAAAATATTAAACCAATAGCATTAATAATTAAAATTTGAATTATTTTTATCATTATTGTTAAATAGTTCTAAAATTTCAGTTATTTTATCATGAAACCATTCAATTATACCTAAACTAATATTATTTAAAGTATTGAAAATACTTGTAAAATCGTAACCAAAATACTTTAAGATGTAAAAAATAAGTGCTAAAATTATTATAACTCAGAAAAACTTTCCCAATTGTTTTCACTATCAGTTAATTTATTACTTTCTAACCTTGAATATAATAAATTAAATTTTACATTAGAGTCCACTTTAGGGTCAGTAGTAGAATTATCCTAAAAGAAAGTACTAAATAATACTAACATAGGTGGTAAACTAATTAATTTTTTAAATTCAGTTTTATTTAATAAAGCCAGGACTATTAATCATAGTTGTGAAGGTTTTAAATAAATAAAAAACTTATAACTTAAAGTAAATAACTTATTATAAAATTTGGAGTTGATCATTGGTAAAAAATTTTTAATACGATAACGTACTATTCTAATGTCTAAATGTTTTATCATTATTATAACTAATTTTTTATTTTATTAATATTAATAAATGCGGAGTTAAAATAAAAATGAATTGAGAAAAAATTAGGTAATAATAAAGTTCTTGTTAGGTACAGTGATAGAATACCTTATAATATCAAAAAACTATATAAGGAAAATAAATTAGAACCAATTGACTCAGTCAATAAAAATTTAAATAAAACACAGCTTAAAGAGTTAGACTTTTTAAAAAGAGAAGTGTTCCTTCTGCAGTTCACATTGCTTCAGCCATAGCCGCTTTTCCTATAGGCAGCAAGGATTTTAATTAATGATTATAAGATTATTCCTGGTAATCCTTGCTGCCTATAGGAAAATGTCTGATACAGATTCAATAGTATTAACTAAACCTTTACCTGAGGAATTAGTAGGTAAAGAACTTGGGCAGATGAAGTTAGAATATGAGATAAAAAAAGCTATTTTTATTAGAAAAAAATTATATTATATTTTAACTCCGGATGATCAAGTAATCATTAAAGCAAGCGGAATAGACTCAGGTAAATTAAATTACGATTTATTTTTAGATTTATTGAACGGAGAATCAGTACAAATAGAAAAAATAAATTTTAAAGTGGGTTGAAAGGATTTAACCATTAATGTAGAAAAATCCAATATAACTGTAAGAGGTTTGACAGATAAATTTAAAACTCTAGAAGATTTAAATGCAAACATTAATTTAAATAAAAATGAATCAGATTTTTATTTATTATTTTCTAAATCTGAAATTATACTTTTTTTTATATCTCTTTTTATTTTACTTATTTTTATTTATTTTTATATTAATTTATAACTAAAATTAAACATCATAGTAAAACTTTTAATCAAGATTAACCCTTTAATTAGTGTACGATACTTTAAAAAAATTAATTAATATTGTTTTTTTAATTTACTTTTTATTGTGTTAAGTAAATACCCGCCAGCCCGCCCTTACAATAAAAATACAAATATAAAATATATTACATCACTATATTAGAGATAATTAAAAAAAAAAAATAAATAAATAAATAAATATTAGTATAAATAAAAAAAATAGTGTGATATATCTGTAAAATGTATTTAAATTCATATTTTAAAAAAAATTATAATATAAAGAGAAGAAAGTGAAATAAAAAATCTTTCCGGCATCTTTACAAATTTAAATTATATTTTTTACATCTATGGTTAATTAATTTTCTATTTTTAACCTTTTTATAAAAGAGTATTCATTTTTATTATTTAATTTTAAATAAATAACTTTTATTAAATAAATAAAAATAATAATTAAAATATTATTATTTTTATTTTCTTGTACTAATGTAGACCCTGTAAATTTCATCTCTTACATTGGCTCTAAGTCTGACTGTCTGACTGTCTGACTGTCTCACTTGAGTCATCTGAACCTGTTGGACTAGGTGGACCTTCATCTTGGTTTTACTTTTCCTCTAAATCTTGAAGGTCTAATTGTTTAACTTGAATCTGTAGAACCTATAACAGTTGTAGAGTTGTAGCAGCTAACATAAAAATTTTAAATTTATAATAATATAATTATTGACTTAGAAAAATAAAAAAGGGCTAGGTCGGCTTTGCATTAAATCCATGTAATGATCTACATATCTGGAAACAAATTGTATATGACCTAGTGAACTTTTTGGATATCCTGCATTTAAAGCTATATTGGTAGCTTGTCTATGATAGTGTTGGTAGTATATTGGATCTGTATGATTACCTCGAGCCATTAGAGAATCTATAATTTCTCTATGCCACTCAGGATCGTCTTGGAGAGTTCTAAAACTCTCTACTAAATTTGATGTACTAATACGATCAATAGGTCCATTAGGAAGATTATTTAAAATTGAATTTAAATCTGCTGGTCCATTTATTCCATTTGTTAGAACATTTGGTTCAGTTGATCCATTTGGTTCAGTTGATCCAGTTGGTTCAGTTGATCCAGTTGGTTCAGTTGATCCAGTTGGTACATTTTGTTCAGTTGATCCAGTTGGTACATTTTGTTCAGTTGATCCAGTTGGTACATTTTGTTCAGTTGATCCAGTTGGTCCTGAATTTGGTTCTAAATTATCTAAATTTCAAGAGCTATTTGATGCTAAATATATAACATCTAAAAAAAAGAAATGAATTAAAATATTATATATTAAAAAACATGATATTAAAATACCAGGTATTAAAATTAAATTAGTTAAATTTGGATCTAATTTTTTTTTTTCTAAGTTTTCAATATCATTGTTTTCAGTTTCAGTAGTATAATATCTTAAACCTAACTTATATTTATTTTTTAACTTGCATTGATACAAATTATTCGTTTCAGCTAACGTTAAAGAATAATTCAATATATTTGTAAAGGAAAAAGTATCGTTAAATAATTTAATATTTTTTTTTATTAATAAATAGAGGTTAAATAATTTAATATTTAAAAAGTTGCTTAATAAAATTGTATAAATTATCAAAATAAAAAATAAAAAATAAATAAAATAAATATTTAGATCTACTAAGTAATTAAGCCCGTTGTGTTTTAAAATAAAAATAAATAAAATAATTAAAGTAGAATAATAAAATTTAGATAAAGAATTTTTAAATAAAATATATTCTTTATCTTTAATTAGACTTACTGATTCATAATTTCTAAGGTTTTGTTTTATTCTATTGTTAAAAATTTTTAAATAAAAAAATAAAATAAATAAACTATAAACTAAAGTCAATAGAATAAAATAATAAAAAAATTTTATACTTAAGGTAATATTTAAAATTAAGTTTAAAAAAATAAAGAATACGTAAGAAGGAAATCAAAAAGCTTGTATATTTATAAGTGGCATTTTACAAGTTTTGACTTTTAGCTCCAAGGGACGTCTGCCAAAATGACTCCTACGTTCACCAGGCCCACAAGGACGGTTTAGCGTTGGTTTTCCTTCCTTGCTCATTAATTTCGATAGTTTTAATTTTAACGTTAATTTCATGGGAACAATTTCTTTTACAAGTCATATAATTAAAATTTAAATAAAATTAATTTAAAGTTTAATAATTATGAAACTTCTATTTTATACATTAAAAAAAAAAATAATTTATTTTAAACACCTAAACTAATTAATAATAAAAAAAAATAAAAATAAAATATTTTAATTTAACAATTAGAATTTACATATTCTTTTGTCTCAAAAACTTATGTTAGAATTAAATTAAAACATAGTTTCTATGCCGGCTTACATGCTCACCGTACTTCAAAAACAAACAGAAGCATTGAACAGGTATATATTTAAAATTAAAATTAAAACACATCTTACGTCTCTTTATAGCCTAAATAGGCCGACAGGAATTGAATGAATTGAACATTCGCTTTGATAAAGACGCAAAATCAAGTACTAACCGTTATACCAAATTCCTTTTTAAGATGCCTGCAAGACAATGTTATTAAAACTTCATAAAAATTTTTTAATAATTTAATAATTTTAAAGGCTTAATTTAAAAAATTTAAAAGTAGAACATTTAAATTCAATTGAAAAGTTATTTATTAACTTATTCAGATTTATTTAAATTATTTTATTTTTCAACCCAAGGATAATGCGGCATGTTCTAAGTCCGGACCTAATAGTGAGTCTAAATAAATTTTACAGGTTGAAAAATTTTTTTATTTCCTACTTTCTTTTCAATTGAGACTTATGGGAGTAAATTTATGCGACAGCAAATGATTTTATATTGCAGTAGATAAAATTTTAATTATTTGCTATGGAAAAATATTTATTTTATTAGAAATTTATGAATTGAACATTTAAATATAAAACAAACAACTTTAAACTTTACTTTAAAATTTAATTTTTTGAAAGTAATATTTAAAATTATTATATTAGAGATTACGGGATTCGAACCCGTAACATTAATGTGGGGAGACACTAAAATTTTACCATTAGAACTAAATCCCTTATAAATTAAATTGTGAAAATTATTTATACATTTTTGAAATATTTGTAATAGTAGATTAGTTTTTTATTTTAGTTTAAAAAAGTTGAACTTATATTTGTAATGTGAGAGAAGTTTATCGGTTTTCTTATAATAATTTATATTTAGACCTAACTCTCTTAGAAACTTAATTCATTTTATCTATGTAGTTTACTATAATTTTAATAAAAATTATATTATAATGTAAATTATATTTATCTAACTGATAAATGAGATTCTCTTTAATAGAAAAGAGATTAAATTAATATGGTAAGTATAAAACTAGGTGGAAATAAAATTAAAATTAAAAAAAAATATATATTATAAAAATAAAAATAAATAAAATAATTAAAGTAGAATAATAAAAGTTAAATAAAGAAGTTTTAAATAAAATAAAATCTTTATTTTTTATTAAACTTATTGTTTTAGGCTTATACATTAAATTTTTATTTAAAAATAAAAAGGAATAAAAAAATAAAATAAACATAGAGAAAAAAAATAAAGTAAAGGATAAAATTAATAATATGTTTGTCATTTGTATGTGTTTGTGTTTAAAATTGTCCACTTTGGGACTTAATAGTTAAATAATTCTAGATAATTAGTGCTTAAAGTAAAAGATGCTCATAATCGGCACAAGTTTAAGCTACAATAATTATTTAATTTTTCAACTAACCTAAAATAAAACGTGATTTAAAGGAAACTTTTATTAAATAATAATATTGACAATAATTAGCAGAACTAAATTATCATAATGTTTTTAATAAAATAAAACCTTTATGTATTTTTTGTTTTTAACCCCAAACCCACCCTATGAATAATGAATTAAACCTTAAATTACTTTTATATTGAAGTATTTATATGGGGGTATACCCACCATATACAATCAAAGGGAGTATAATAAAAATAACATGGACATACCCGAAGATATAATTTAAATTATATAAAGATAACCACAGTGTCACACTAAGTAATTTGTAAAATATAAAGTATATACTGTAATATATAACACAATGACCCTCTTGGTATCCTGCCACCAATACTAAATAAATAAATAATAAATAATAATAAATCAACTAATAAATATAATATAAGTATTCAATAAAAACCAGACAGTAAATAAATAAATAAATAAATAAATTAATTAATTATAAAATATAAATTATAAAATATAATTTATACGTGGAGTGGCTGTTTACCTAGCCAGACAGAAAGTAATGTAAATAAGTAATAAATTAAAATTAAATAAAAAATAATAAGAATTTTAAAATAAATAATAATAATAAATTATAGAAGGAGGAAGACACCTTAATAAATACTTTTAAATAAATTAATTAAAAATAAAATAATTAAAATAAAATAATAAAAAATAAAATAATTATAAATATTTAAATGAAATATTTTTAATTCTTAGGGAAAAGGGTGTTGGTTTAAAAATAAAGGGATAATTTAGTGATTAGTTAATTAAAAAATCATGAGGTAGCTACATTGTTCTAATTTATTTTATAATTAAAATTTAAATTAACATTAAAATAAAAGCTATTATTAAAGAAATAATAAAGAAAATAAAAATAAATAAAATAAGTATTTAAATCCAATAAAAAAAAAGTAAACCATTATATTTGAAAATCCAAATAAATAATATTATAATTGAAGAGTAATAAAATTTAAATAAGTAATCTTTAAATAAGATAAATTAAAAAATAATTCATCCTCTTTTATAAAATTCATTTTAATAAATTTTCACTCTTTTCACATTATAATTTAACAAATTCTCTTAGTTTAAAAGGGTAAAACAGTAGAACAACGGATCTACAAATTTAGGTACAATGTTCAATTTTGAAAGAGAGAAAGAGAATAATTAAAAAGATCTTTTCATATAATGGTAATAAAGAAGAAGATATTGGTTCAAATCCAATAAAGATCAAGGTTAGATAAAATATAATTTAAACTAAAAAATTAACAAAATAAGAAGAAACTTTAACTAAAATTTAAATAGAAAATAATTTTTTCTATTCTAAAGTAAAGTTGTTTGAGTATCTTACTCATTAATCAATAGGCTTTATTTTCATGTTATTTTATTTTGAACCCGCATTGAATTAATTTTATAAAAATTAAAAAACAAATTATGTGCCATAGCCAAAAAAATGATAAAAACAATTATACTTAGAACCTTAAGATGGCGTCTAAAAAATATATTACTTCCTAAATTAAGTTCTAGTTTATGTGCTATAGCAAAAAAAAATATTTACTTTAAGCTAGAAGTTTTTATTTTTCTGAAACCTAACAAATATGAATAGTAATATTAGCATTATTAAATAAAACTGAACTTAAGAAACTTTTAGGTATTCCTTCAATATTTATGTTATTCAGTTCAATTTTATCTTATTCTTCTTAAACTCAATTAAATTAGGGTTCATTAATCATGAAAATGGAGTCTAATAAATTATTAGATCCTGATAATAAATGGGAAAATTTTTTATTTATTTTATTTTCTTAGCTTTAATTAACAGATTTACTGTTAGTTTATTTAAATTTTTATTAATTCCATTTAAAGTTGCATTTATTTATTATACTTTAAAACAATTAGGTTATAATTATGCTTATATTTTAATGTCTCTAAATAAATATTTAAATTGCCGTTTAAATACTAATTCTAAGAAAGAATAAAGGGATTGTATTGCTATAGCTTGTAAATAAAGAAAATTTTATTTTTTTATTTATTCAAGATTAATTATTAATAAAGTTTTTTTTTGCTATAACACATAAAAGTTGTAAGTTAATTAGGATATTTTCCTGCTTGTATTATAGTGATAAGTAATAATTTATTTCATTTTTAAATTATTTATTCGTTGTTTATAAAGTTTTTCTAATCTAAATTAAAGTAACATTATTAATAACTATTATTATTATTATTATTATTTTATTTAATTAATGATTGTTACCGGACTAAATACCTAAACTCGGCCCACTTAAAAATAAATTGATAAAGTAGAACTTGAAATTAAACTAAACTCCCTTTCCTTTCATATTGGCAGGAAAGGAAATTAAACTAATTTCTTGCTAATCTATCATTTAAATATTATTTGCTATAGCATATTTAATTTATAATCTATAAATATTACTAATAATTAAATATTTATTTAAAGTTATTCTGTTTTATTTTAAATTATTATAAAGACACTAATCTTTTATTAAATTAATTTCTTAATCATAATAATTTATAATTATATTATATTATTTAATTTATATTTATACTTTATTTCTTTCTATAAATAATATTTAACAATATATTTTATTTAATCTATATTATCAATATTTCCCTTATTCATTCTTTCTTTATTAATTTATTTTTATATTTTTATATTTTAATTTTAAATAATAAAGATATTGGATAATTGTATATTATTTCTTTTGGTATATTCTCTGTTTTTAAGTCTATTAAAATATTATTAACAATTTACATAGTATGTATTTCTTAGTAATAAGTTTTAATTACATTTACATTCGTTTATTTTATTATAATAATTATTTCCCTTAATAATAAGTTGTAGTTATGATTTCTTTTCTCTTTTTTTAGGAGAGGACGCCATAGTTAGTATGGCTGGGTGAAGGTTACTAAGAAATACATACTATGTAAATTGTTAATAATATTTTAATAGACTTAAAAACAGAGAATATACCAAAAGAAATAATATACAATTATCCAATATCTTTATTATTTAAAATTAAAATAGATGAATCAGGTAAAATTTATGACATAAGTGAAAAAGAAGACTTAGAAGTTAAATATTCTTCAGAAATAAAAGAATAATATGATAAGGATTACATTTCATTATATTAAGATATATGAGAAGATGATCCTTTATTAGATAATATTTTAGATGATTTATCATTCAGTGCCAGCAATAGTACATAAAATGGTTATTGTGGTAACTATGAAACATATTATACTTTTCAATGATTATTAAAAATATACTTAAATGGTATAAATATTTATAAATATAAAGGTAAATATTATAGTTACAAACAATTTAAAATATTTATGACATAAATTCAGTAGAACAATCAAGGTTTATAAATGATAATATGTTAAAATATCATAGAAATTTAGATAAAGCTTATGAAGATTTATTTAAATTTAATAAAGATATTACAATATTATCATGTAAATGTGTAGATGTTAATCATGAAGTAGATAGTAATAACTATATTTCAACTTCATTATCTAATTTAAAATTAACTTTTGAAACTATTAATAAAGTAACTAAAGTAAATAAAAAAAAATAATAATTTATTTATCAGATTTTTTATAATAAGCTAAAATAAAAAAAAAATATTAAGTATAAATAGATACTTGTTTGTAAAAATTTAAAAATAAAAAAATATAAAATAATGTTAAATCACATAAATTCAATAAATAACTATGGTATGTTATCACTTTATAATAACTACCAAGAAATGTTATCAAATAATAATAATAAATTAATATAAAACTACTTAACTGATAAAGATATAAATAAATGATATAATAAAAAATATAATTTATTTATATAATAAAAACTATTATTTATTTTATATAATTAGAGAGTGAAAGGAGCTAAAAACAAAGAAAATCTCCTACTTTTAAGTAAACTAAATTAAAATTAATAGTAATTATTAAAAATAAAAAACCTTACACATAAGTAAAATTTAAGAGTAAGGCTTAAAAACTTAAAACTTATATTATTTTAAATATTAAATTTTGTTTAATATATTTCTTATAATTATTATTTAATCCCAATATAATAATTGAATATTAGTAATTTATTTATTCATTTAAAATAAATACATTCTTATTATTTGTAATTAATATATGGAGAGCTTTTATCAAATTATCTTAATTAAACTATCTTTATATTTTTATTTACTATTTTTATTTGTACTTTTAATACAGATTTTTCTTTAATAAAATATTAGATTTGAATCTAATATAAATTTAACTTTAATAAAACTTTTTTTAGTTATTCCTTAACATTAAGAAATTAATTCTCTCCTCTCTCCTCACCTTGACTTGAATTTTTATCAGCTTCGTGACCAAACTAAATTTATAAATTTCTTGAATTATTTTAATGTATATTTAAGAACAAAAAGTATTTGGGAACTTTTCAGGCTATTTCGACATTAAATTACGCTAAATGGTCATTTACTGTCGAAATCCAGAATCGAACTGAAGATAATTTTTTACAAGAAAATCGTTTTACCAATTAAACTATTCCGACAAAAGCCTTAAAGCCTTTTTTTTACCAATGTTTGAATGTATCCTTATTCTTATTCTTATTTTAATAATTAAAATTTAATATACCAGAACCTGTATACTATTATATTTTTATAAATATTTATTATATTTTTTTTTCTTATTTTATTATTAAAACTTTATATTTAATACTTAATATTTTTTATCAAAATTTGATCTTTATCCGATTCGATTTTTTTTTTTAATTAAACGCCTCTCTTTTCTTTAACAAAAAATTTTTAGGTTCACCAAGGGCTAGAGAGTTTAAATCGTCACTTTAAATTTTAAATTTATAAAATTATTTTTTTTGAAAACCTTCTTTTATTTTTATGCAATTGCAAAACTGGATCTATTCTTTAATAAAGATTAATAATGAATAATGAATAATGAATAATGAATAATGAATAATAAAAGGATTTTTATAAATACCTTTTTCTTTTTATATAAAATAAATTTTCTATTTATATTTTAAACTTTTTCTGCTTTATAACAAGAACTAAATCAAGGATAAACTGAATAAGGAATTAATTCTTCCGCTTAAATTTTAATATAAACTCATACCTCTTGATATTTAATTTTAAATATTTTATAAGTAATTAAAATCTAAGGGTTTTCATAATAGGTGAAATAGGTGCTTTAGACTAGTGAACAAGTTCTCCTTTAATTAATTATAAAGTAATTAGTATTTAATTAAGCTCTTTTTAATTTTTGTTCTATTGTTAATCTATCTATAAAAAACAAAATTCAGCTGTTTCTTTTATACTAAAAAAAGTATATTATTATTTAAATTTAAAAGCTTTTTTGTTATAGGCACATACTTTTTTTGTTATAGGCACAAACTAGAATTATTAAATATCATAGCTTTTGTTTTCTAAAATTAGATTTAAACGATTTTCAATTCGCTTGCATAGACAATTAAGTTACTCTAAATTAGATAAAGGTTCAAAAAATGAATTTAATTTAATTTATTCTTTCTTTATAAATTTTATTTTATTTTATTTTTTTATTTCATTTATTTTATTTTATAGTTTATAAGTTAATCATCCTTGATAAAGAGATGTTATATTTAATTAATATTTAATATCATTATTTATTTTTATTTATTTTCCTTAATATAGTGATGTTTTATTTTATTTTATTTTATTGATTTTTATATATTACCTTGCTTGACTATATTTCTTTTATACTTTTTATAAGGTATTTTAATTATAAATCCGCAAAAACCAATTTAAACTTATTTGATTTAAAATAACTTTAATTCCACTGTTAATCAAACTTATTCCCTTTTATCAAGAAACTTTCCTTTTCATATAAATTTAATAACAGTCTAAAATTATTTAATCTTCCAGCATAATTATACTATTTGTAAATAAAATAAAGCTATAGATTAACTAAATAATTTAAACCTTTATTTTAATTTTATTTTATTTTATTTTTTATTTTTATATTTTATTTTATTTTATTTAGTAACTTTTTCAATATTAAATTATTTAATTTACATTTAAAAATAAAAAAATATAAATTATTTTAACAGTATCGACTGGGGCTCCAACCTAGGGTCATAATTATATTTAAGTAAAAATAAAAAATAAATTTAATCTCGGCTATAACTCAAGATTAAGAAATTTTTCTACTTACATTGACCCTAAAAAAAATATAAATGAAGTTGATTGCTAAAGCACAGAAATAAATTCTGATATCGAAATTGACGATAACGAAAAATCTTTAATCAAGGAACAAGCTATTAATGAGTTTAAAAAAACTTATAAAAAAGGTTACCTGGGTTATACAGATATTTATAGCTTCGGTGACGTCTCAGGTTTCTTTGATGTATATGATTATTCTCCTAGTAATACTTATATAAAAGACTTAAACTCTAAACTTAAGGAGTATCTTACAGTTATACCTGAAAACATGACTTATTCTATATTACCAGTTTTAAAAATGAAAGATGCTGTAGGAAACTTTAAATCTATTACTATTTCAGATAGTATTAAAATAACTAGGTTTACTTCTTGCAAATTATTAACAAAAAAAATAGTTTACTCTATACTAGATGCTTTACTAAATTATAATATCCAAGACTCAGACATTGATCTTTTTATTATGGGTAGACCTTGATTAAGAGCTGAAGATTTTAATGTTAAATTATCAGAAGTAACAGAAATTTTAGATAACCAAATTGAAAAAGAAATATCAAGTATAAACTTAAATAAATTTTTAGATAATATAATAAATTTTAAATAGTTTCTATTAATAAAATCTACTATTTTTTTTTTTTAATTATATTTTATTTATTTTATTTTTATTTAAATTCCCCAATATAGAGGTGATATTTATTTAAATATTCCTTTTTTTTATTTTTATTTTAATTGTTAAAATTAGACAATATGATTTTTAATTTTAATTTATTAATTATTTATTAATTAATATTTAATTAATAGCGAAAGAAGGATTTGAACCTAAACCTAACAGTTCATGAGACTATTGTGCTAACCACTACACTATTTCGCTTGATTTTATTATTAGTGAATATATTATACAATTATTATATAATATAAACATTTTTAAACTCTTTTATTTAAATTAAACCAGGTTTAAGTATAAATTTTTATTTCTTAAATATTTAATTACAGTATAAAAGTATTTAGTCTTTCAACATAAAACCTATAAATGTAAATAATATTAAAATTTAATATAATAAAATTTAATAACACATATCTAAAGTTATCTAACATTAATTAATTTAATTTATAATAAGTAATTTTTTATAAATAATTAAACTTTCTAAGTTAACCCACTTTTTTTTAAAATACAATACCTATAAGAAAAAAAAAATTAACATTATACCTTTTTTTGAAAATATTAAACCCTTGCCTAAATACTTTTTTAAAATATAAATAATAAAATTTAAATAAACTAATAAAAATAATATAAAATTTAAAATTTATAAGCCGAAAAAAGGAATTGAACCTTTATTTTACCGTCATGAATGGTATGTTTTAACCTTTAAACTATTTCAGCACTTTCTTTGGAATATATAAAAAAAGTAAAAAGTTATTTTTTAAAAGTTTTATAAACCTAAACACCCTTCTTTTATATACTTTAATTTAGCAATATATTTTATTATAAGTAAACATTTTTTTAATAATTGAAGAATTCCTATACTTTTTTTATGATAATATGATAGAATAATGTTATTATAGTATATTTTTATAATAATATAATAGAAATTTAGTATGATAAGATTATGGTTTGTTTTTAGTCTTAAGAAAAAGCGATTGAAAACCATTTAAAGGCTAGGCGAGATATATGGATTGAATGCAGCATTATTACCTAAACCTACAGAAGATTAGATAAGGAAAACTAAATCACTCTTTTACCTTTCCACTATTTTTAATCTTTCCATTATATTTATTTTTTGTCATTTTTTTATTATCTTTTAAATAATTGTAAATAAAAGGCAATTAGAACCAAGGTTATCGGAAAAAGGGGTTAAACTTGATTAATAGTAATATTATGAAATTTTTACTTAAAACTATTTTAAATTCTTTAAGATTATTTTTTTAATATATTAAAATTTTATATAATCAACTATAATTTAAGAAAGTATAAAAAAAGATAATTTGAATATACTTGTTTTACTAAAAGCCTGAAAAGCCTGTCATTTAATCTATAAAAAAAATATTAATATTAAAGGAGTACAAATCCGCAAAACTTAAAAAAAAGCTGAAAAGGCAAAGTTGCAAAACTGAAAAGCTGAAAACTGCAAAGCAGGGAAGATTAGATTATAAATAATTCTAAATATTTATAAAATATTGGATATTTTTTTACATCCATTTTTTAAAATATTAATATGTTCCTTTTTTTATTTTTTTTTAAACCTTAATAAAGCCACAAGGAACAATCATTTGTCTTAAAATTTATTCTTATGAATATTATTACTAAAATAATAATTATATTATAGTATATATTAAAAAATGGAAAAAGTCACTAATAAAATATTTAAATATTTAATATTTAAATTAAAAAAAAAATTATAATTTAATTCAATGTTACTATACATTCTTTTATAAATATAAATTAATTAAACATTCTTCTTCCATTCCAATAAGAAAAAAAAAATATTAAAAATTTGACTATAGCACAAAACAATTTTAATATTATTAACATTAATAATATGAATAATATTTTTGTTTTTTACAAGTCTCCGGCTTCAAGTCCAAATAAAGATTATATTAAATATTTTGCTATATAATTTAAGTTTTAAGTGAGAGTGGACCTTAGGCAAGGAGTTAAATAAAAGTGGAAAAATAAACAAATAAAATTTAATTTCATATTATTTGTTTATTGCAAGCACCAGAAGGTAAACCGGAAGACCGAAATCTTGTACTTTATAAATTTTGGATTTTTATAATAAAGGATTTTTAACAAAACATACAAGAATAAAGATAAATATATAAAAAAAATTAATAATATGAAGAACTCATCCAAACTTTTATATTAAACGTTCCTTTTTTGTTTTTAGTTGTAAACGAAGCAGTATTAACAAAATTTACTAAATTTTTAGATAAGCTACCTATTTGTACTGTTTGCACAGTTTTCTTAGGTTTAAATCTTTCTGTTTTTAATCTACCTGCTAATCTTATTCTTATTCCTGTAGTTTTTGCTGGTGCTACAGGGTTTGTAATTATCTCTTTATAATTATCTATATTATCATAAAGAATAGATGAAGGTATAAGTAAATTTAATTTATTACTATTTTGGTATGTTAACTGGGATACCTTTTTTGTTTTTTGTGTAATTATTAAATCTTTACTATAGCCCAAGCCTGAATTATCTAATTTATTAATAATTTTATCCAAAGGAATAAGTTTTTTATTTAAAGTAGAAGAAATATTACTATTGTTATTTGAATTTAGATCCATATTTACATCTGAAGAGACATAAGGAATAGAAGTATAAGGTTTTAAAAGATAGTTTTCAATAGGTAATAATTGTGCACTAGAAAATGTAATATTTTTTAAAATTCTGTTTTTCTGTAAAATTATTTTAGAACTCTTATAAACAGAAATTTTTTTTCATAATTTTGTTAATAAAAATCTAAAATTAAATGTTTTAGTATTAGCGCTTACACTTTTAGCTAAAATATTAGGATCATGACCAATATTGTAAAGCCTTACCAATTGAACTTCTAATTCTTTTTTGAAAATTTTTAACAATAAAGACTTAAGTAATCCAATTTTTAATCATCAATAATCTTTATTTATATATAAAGACTTATCAGTAGCTTTTATAGAATTAGTAATATTTTTAAATTTTGGTTTACTAATTTTGCGTAATAAACTAGGTCGAGGTTTAGAAAAAAGAAGAGTGTTATTACTTTGTAAAGTAGAAACTTTTTTTTGATTATGATTAGAACCTATTACATAGTATCACTTTCCTTTTACTTTTTGTTTTAGTTCTTGTGTTTTTTTCAAAGGAAATACTAACGTACTTTTAAATCTTGTTTTATTTCTTCTAATTTTATTCAATTTATACAATTTGAAAGCATAAGCTAATATATTATTAAAATTATAAAGTTTTCCATTTAAACATGCTTTATTTAATTTATTTTTTCTTTTCTGTATTCTTTTTCAATATCATAAAGCCTTTTTATTTTTAGGAGCTTTTTTATTTATATTTTTAATAACATAATCAATAATTTTTGCCAATTTTTCTGTTAAATGTTTTTTCATATACGTTCCTTTTCCTATTCCTAGTAAAGGTGCTGTACTTTTAAATTTAGAATCTTTATTAATTTTATTAGTAGAACTAGAATGCGGAGCGCAGTATTCAAACACTGTTCCTATTACATAATAAAGTCTTAAAATTAATTTATCTGGAGTTTCTATAAAAACAGGCTTACTTATACTACTAAAAAAAGAATGGAAAAAATATTCAAGTATTGTAATTACTCTTTTTTTATTTTGTATGTTACTATTAAAAATATTAAAATTATATGTAATAGACTGAGATTGACTTAATTTAGAATCTATTTTAGGTTGAGGATAATCTTGTATTCTCTTATTTGAAGCAATTTTAAGTTTATCATGATTACTTAAAGTAAAATTTATATTAGAATTATTTGTAGATAAAACAGGAGATATAATAAGATTTTTTTTTGCTAAAGAAAGAATTAACTTAGCTTTATGATTATTTATAGTATCAGGAGAACCTTGATTTTTATTATTTTGATCAATATTAGTTGTAGTTAATGTACTTAAGCCTCTAATTACATTACAATTAGTTCTTTTTTCACTTCCAATAGAAAGAGGAATAAATATTTTAAGATTTGAAAAATAATTTAAATTTAAAACATTATAGGAATTTAATTTAAAAAAATTTTTATTAAATTTATACATTTTTATATTTTATTATAAATCCAAGCTGTAAATATTAACAGTAGGATAAGATTTTTGTTAGTTTTTTTTAATTTTTATAATAGTGCAGCATTCTTAAAAAAAGACTGTAAATTATAAGGTAATTAAAAAAAAAAACAAAAAATATTAAATTCTACCGAATGGTAAATTTAATAAAAGTTTAAGTTTATTATTTTTTTCAATTTTTATTAGTTATTCATTTATTAAAAAAAAATTCTAGTTTGCCTTCTTATTAAATATTTGATAAATAAAACCAAAACTAAAGTTAAATATACTCTTCCAGACTTAAGCACTTATTAAATTTAGTAAAGAAAAAAGAACATTAAGAATTTAGTCCCTTTCTTTTTAATAAAGATCAACTACCTAACCTAGCTTTGCAATATTACTTATTCGCTTACTATTCATACTTAAAAAAAAATAATGTCTACGAAAAGAAAGAAGAACAAGAAAATAAGAGACAGAACCTTTATGGTTGTTAATTATGTTTTTAGTTTTTAGGTTTTAGAATTTAGTATTAAAAAGAAGAACACCAAATTAAGTAATTATTATTTTGTTTTCTGATCTAGCGAAATATTATAAAATTTCGCAATTTTCTTTTCTTTTGTGAATTAAATTTGGTTAATTAAAATTAATATTTAAAATTTAAAGGCAATCTTTAAAATTTTCCTGGGGACCGGCTCCCACCCTGTGCCCTATTCTATAGACAGACTCTGGGGCATGCCCTATAGGAAGAAAAGGCAGTTATAGCAATTAGATAAAATAAATTTTTTTATTTTAAAATAAAAACTTGAATTATGTGATATGATAAATGTCTTTTTGTTTTTATTGTAGTATATTTGAAAATTAAATTTAAATTTTACCTTTTTATTTAATTAAGGATATTTTAAAAAAGTATTAAAAAAAAAGAAAATTTTTAGTTTTTAAATTATATTTTATTAATTAGTTTATTTTTTTTTAAATAAACTAAACCATAATTTATTATAACATTTATATTAGAAAATATATTAGTAAATATATTATTAAATATATTAGTAAAATTATTAGTTAAAAAAGTTTAGGTATTTAGTACTGTATGTACACTATCTTTTAAACTAATACGAACAAAGAGACTTGAACTCTTACGGAATAAAAATCCACTTCTACTTAACAGAAGTTTGGCTACCAATTACAACATGTTCGCTTAAAAAAAATAATGAAACGAATTTTGGCTATACTCTATAGTGGTATACCACCCTTAGGGAAAACAGACATTTTATTTCTAATTTTTAATAAAAATTTACAAAATTTATTTATAAACCTGAAATTTTTCTATTAAAGATTAAAAAAATAAAATATTAAAAAAATAAATTATTAAAAAAAAATATACGAGTAATCAGATTCGAACTGATGACTTCGACTTGGAAGGTCGTAGTTATTCCAACTTAACTATACTCGCTAATCTTATATGTATCGACTAATCTTATAAATATAAATAAAAATATAATTAAAATATTAAAATTTATATTTTAATTTGTATAACTCACCTATTAACTTTGGTTAAATAAATAAAAATATAATTTAAAAAAAAAATAAAAAAGTATAATTAAAAAAAGATATTATTTTAATAATATTTTATTAATATAATATTAAAATTAAGGAAATAAAAATAAAATTATAAATTAAATAATTTATACTATATAAAAATATAACACTCTTTTAATAAAATGTGCTATAGCCAAAAATATTTAAAATTTTATAAATAAGGTTTTAAAAATTATAATTCATCTAATTATAAGAAGATAGTAATAATATTTAATTAGTCTATTTTCCAATCCTTTTTTTCATTTACGTGAACTAATTCATTTCATTTACGTGAACTAATTCATTTCATTTACGTGAACTAATTCTAAATAAAAAAAAATTTGCAAACAATAATTTATTGACCAATTTATTAAAAATAGTACCCACTGGCCTATAGGAAAAAACAAACATCTTATTGGATTTGAACCAATAACTCAATTACTTCGAAGGTAAACGCTTTACCAATTTAGCTAAAGATGTAAAAAAAAATAATTATATGAAATTTTGGCTATACTCTATAGTGGTATACCACCCTTAGGGAAAACAGACATTTTTCTTTTTTTGGCCTTTCCTATTGGTCCTATTGGAAAGGAAAATTTTATCTTGGATTTTATTTTACGAGTAAAGAGACTTGAACTCTTACGAACAAAGAACATGAATACCTAAAATTCACCTGGCTACCATTTCAGCATACTCGTTTATTTTTTTTTTAATATAACTAATTAATATATTCTAAATTAAATTTTTATTAAACAATCTTATTAGGTTCATTTTAATAATATTATTTGAAAATTTTTATATTGTATTTTTTAATTTTTTTTTTAATAAAATCTATCCTTTTTATTCTTAACAATATGTTAATAATAAATAAAATTTTAAGATAAAAAAATGGAACCAGAAAAGTAATAAGGCAAGATTAAATTTAAAAAATTTTTTTTGTTTCAATTTTCATTTATTAAATAAATATTCAAATTTTATATATAAAAAATTTGTTCATTTATTTTTTATTTTTATTTTTATTTTTATTTTTATTTTATTTTTATTTTTATTTTACTTTTACTTTTTCTTTTACTTTTACTTTTACTTGAGCTATATTTATATTTAATAATCCATAGCCTAAATATAATACCGAAACCTAAATTTTATGTAATTTAGATTAGTTTTTGTTTTTACTTTTTAATTTATTAAACTAGAAAAGAAGGTGCCTTTTAAATTATTTAAATTTAAAATTTTACAGGAGAATGGAAGAATAAATATTTTAAATATTAAAATTATAAAAATATATAAATTTATTAATTTAAATTTATATATTTAAAATTAGACACTAAGAGGATTCGAACCTCTGATAAGAGTATTAACAGTACTATGCATTGGCCGCTTTGCTATAGTGTCCAACAAAATTAAATTTTTATGACAACTATAAATATAAAAATATTAAAAGTATTAAAATAATTGCAAAATTTTTTTAATTTAAATTAATAATATATAAATTTATTCTTAATAACGTTTACTGGAACACCGAACAAAAATTTAATTTTATTTTATATACTTTTTTTTTAGATATTAAATTGTTCTTATACTAAAGATTTTTTTTGACTCTAATCTAAACTTAAAAAAAGGTAGGTAAACCTTTAATTCAGGGCAAATAAAAAAAATTTACTAAGCTTAAATTTTGATACCTAATTATTTTCTGGTAGGCGCGACTCGAACACGCTATATGTCTTACACCCAAAGTAAGCGACCAGCCAGTTAGTCATCTACCAGTGTAATTTAGATTAAAGAGATTATTTTTTTATACTAATACTTTTACATAATATTTATTTTGTGGGCTTCCATCCTTTCATTTTCTTGTCTTTTTTTTCCTATAGGGCATGCCCCAGGGTCTGTCTATACCATAGGAAAGTAAAGAGAAAAGACAAGTAAAGAGAAAAGACAAGGGCAGGAAAATTTTTTAAATAAATAAATAACCTTTTACTAGGTACTGAACTTTTTTAACCTAAATTATAAATTATAAAATATAAAATATAAAATATAAAATATAAATTAAGATTAAAAAAAAAGGATAAAGCAGTTTCTATCAAATATTTATTAAAATTTTTTAATTTACTATATTAATTTAAAATTTTTAATTTACTATATTAATTTAAAATTTTTAATTTAGTAATTTATTTTATTATATTTACTACTACTTACTTTTATCAAGTTTTTATCAAGTTTTTCTCAAGTTTTTCTCAAGTTTTTCTTAAAAATAAAAATAAAAATTTCCTTTACTGGCTCTCACCCTAAAGACCCTGGCCTTGTCTTTCCTATAGGGCGCAGGGCATAAAAGGTAAGGAAGGGAGCCGGTCCTCAGACAAGGATCTATAGGAAAAGCTATAGCCAAATAAATTAAGTGTTAAGAATTACTTTTATAAGTTGAAGGTATTTTGGTTTAAAGGAGAAATTTGTTCAGGACTATAAATAATAGTATTGTACTTATATTTTATTAATATTAGTATTTGCTTGAAATGATGCTTCTGGCGTTGAAACTGATGAAGAGGTGCAATTATTTTTTTTAATTTCTAGTTTTTTAATTTCTAGTTTTTTTATTTCTAGTTTTTTTATTTCTAGTTTTTTTATTTCTAGTTTTTTTATAACAAAAAGTAATAGGTTTAAATTTAAAAGTTAAAATAAAAGGGGTTGATCTTGATTAAAAGTTTTACTATGATATTTTTTGCAGATTAGTTTGAGTTTTTTTCTTACTTAAATTTTAGTATTACTAAAAATAAAAAGAATAGGCATAAATTATTTTAGTATTATAAACGATTAAGAATATAAAACTAAGAATGCAACCATTAATGAGAATAATCCAGTAGCTTCGGCTAAAGCGAATCCTAAAATAGCGTAACCAAACAGTTGACCAGCTTTTTCAGGATTTCTAGAAGTTGAAGCAATTAGAGATGCGAAAATTACACCAATTCCCAGTCCCGCTCCTATTAATCCAGAGCAAGCTAATCCCGCACCAATAAATTTTGCAGCAGCTAACATAAAATTTTTAAAATTATTTAGTTATAAGATAATGTCTAACATATTTATTTATTTTTCTTCTTAATTATCCTCTTCATTCTATTCTGGGGACCGGCTCCCATCCTATAGGCCAGACAGACAGATTAAGAAAAAATTTAAATTTAAATTTACTATATTAAATAAATTAATTATTCACGAGATACAATTATTTTTTTTACATTATTAAATTAAGAGTTAAAAATTTTTTTTGCCCTTGCTGGAGTGAAGGACCAGACCATTTTTTTTATTTAAATAGAGTTAGATATTTGTAAGACAAATTTTGTAAAAAATACTGAATTTAGTCTAAATTTTAATAGGTAAAAATAGAACAATTTTTCTTTCATTGTTATAGCCAAAACAATAAATTTTATTATTATCAGCCAAATTTAAATTTTATTTTAAGAACAAGCCTAATTTGAATTATTTTTTTTTATAATTAATAAGACTAATATACTATTAAATTTATTACGCTATCCTTAAATACATTGAAAACATATTTGCTATAGTTATAATTATTCTAATTTGGTTATAAACCAAATTAATCAGAATATATACATTTTTTTGTTGGTTTTTCAAATTTTAAAATTATATAGTATTACAACTGATTGTTATAATTTAATAACTTTAAATTTAATTGAAAATTTTAATAAAGTTATATTATTAAAAAAATTAAAATTATATAAACAATTAAATAACCTTAACATGTTAGATTTATTTTTATTTAAAAAAAAATATTTTTGCTTATTAGTATAGAATAACGCACACCAATTTCTTTAATTTTATCTTTGAATTTTTCCAAATAAAACTATTTTTATATTACCTTGAACCTTAACTTGATTTAATATTTTAAATCCCAGTTTTAAATATCTTAACTATTATAATAAAGGTTTAAATTGAAATGAATGTTTAAATTAAAATTTAATTCATTTTTATCTTTAAATTTTCTTTATTTAATAAAATAATCGGAATAGAAACCTTAAAAAGAATGGAACCAGAAAAGTAACGTGTGCTATAGCCAATAGCCAATAGCCAATAGCCAAGAATTAAAAATTTTATTCATTTTTATAAAAATTTTCCTCTTTCTCCAAATGACCTTGCTATAATAAAAGAAAAAAATTTTTTTTAATATTAATGATCTAAAAATATAAGGAGTAGAGTAATCGAAACTCTGTATGTAAAGTGTAAATTTACCGCTAAACCACTCAGCTAACTCCCTTTGTTTATTGTTTATTTATTATATATTTTATTTGTTTTTATTTTTTATTTTTATGTTTGTTACTATTATTTTTGTTTCTTTTTTTATTATTTTAATTAAACCTTAACGCTTAAATCTTAAATCTTAAACTTTTTAAATATCTATATGATATGAAAAGTATCAATAAAATTAAAATTAAATTTAAATTTAAATTTAAAGAAAAATGATGGTATACCACAAAACTTTAGAATAAAAATAGAACAAAATAAATTTATTTATTATTAAGTTTTAAATTTAAAGATTTTTTTTAATTAAGAATTTTGCTAGGTAAAAACATTGGTAAAACGTTTTTTTTTTACCATTAGTAAACAAGCATATTTTTTTTTATATTTAAAATTTTTTTTAGTATATCTTTATAGTATATTTTAAGGTATAATTTTTAAGTATATCTTTTTTTATCTGTCTCTGATCGCTATAGCACTAACTCTAATTTTTATTTTTTATCTGTCTAACTTTAAATTTTATATTTAATAAATTTTATTTTTATAAAATAATATAGAAATTTTTATTAAAAAATTTAAAAAACGGATTAAAGGTATAAAAATTTAGAATTAAATTAAGTAATTTTAATTTAAAATTGAAAACAAAATTAATAAAAAAAAACCTTGCTTTTTAACTAACAAAGATGAAGAGTAAATTAAAAAAATTTTTTATATAATAATATATATTATATGATATATGAAAAAGAGTTTTTTTGTGGTTTTTTATAAATTAAAGTATAAAGGATTCGAACCTTTATTTGTAAAAATAAAAACATAAAATTTTTTATTTATTCTGCTTACCTATTAAGCTAATACTTTTTTTTTAGAATCATAAACTTATACTTTTTAATTAAAAGTAAAAACGACCTGAGAAATTTATAATTTTTTTTTAGATTATTATTATTCGCTTATAATTTTTCTGGGCTGGGTGGATAAATCAACCACCCATCCTCCTCTTAAAGAACAAGGACAATGTTTATATTTGCATATATTTTTTTTTCTTATATTTTTTAATGAGATAATAATCGGATATTCGGTTATCTAATACCCAGCTACTTAATTAAAAAATAATAATTAAATAATTAAATAAAAAAAAATTTTTTGGTTTTATTTTTATTAAAAATTTTTTAAAATTTTAATAAAATTTAAGATTTGACTCTTCTTTTAAAGAGTTAAGAAAATTAAAATTTTAAAACTATAAATTAAAATTATCAATTATTAAATAGGAAATAATTTAAATTTTACCTCTATCTATACTTATATGAGAATAGTATTAATGAGTATTATAAATTTTATCTGATCCTTAACTTTTCCTTAATATTTATTTTTATTTTTTAATTTTCTCTTTGTCCTATAGGAAGAGGAAGAAAATTTGTTGGTTTATTAAAGCCAAGCCAAGCCGAGCCAAGTCAAGCAAAGCCAAAGCACAAGAACAAAAATTAAAAAGAATCTAAACTAACTATTTATATCTAAATAAAAAGTGTAATTTGAAAAAAGAAATAAATGAGTCGTTGAAGAGGAATTACACCCTTAAATATTAAGTAAATTGAATAAAATTAGAAAATTTATTAAATTAAAAAAATTTTTTATATTAAAATTTAATATAATGAATTTGATGAGTGTGTAAATAAAATAAAATTTAAATTTAAATTTATACCTCTTCTAAAATAAAAAATTTAAAAAATAAAAAATTAAAAAATAAAAAATAAAAATTAAAATTAAATTTAAAAAAAAAAGCATATTGCTTTTAGGTAGTATAATTTAAAATATTTTTGTTTTAAGTTTTATATAAATTAAGCTTTATTAAATATATTATAAAATTAAGTAATTTAAATATATTATACTTTTATATTTTTTTTTTAAGTAAAATTATTAAAATTTACTTTTTTTTAAGGTATTATACTTTTTAATTTAATTATTAATTATTCATTAATAATTATTCATTATTCATTATTCATTATTAATTATTAAATATGAATTAAAAAAAAAATTTATTTTCGTCTATTATAAGAATCAGAGCAGGATTATAAAATAAAATTTTATAATAATATTATTAATGCTATTAAAATAATAAATTTATAGAAAGATTTAGATTAAGTATAAAGGTGAGAGTATATAGTAATAAAAAATTTAAAGTCAATTAGTAGTGCTAAGCATACACAAGCACCCTATGTTTTAGAAATATTCTTTTTCTTGACTAGAAATCAAGTTATATCCTTTAATATTTTACTATAATTGGATATACATAAAAATTTTATAAAAAATTTTTATAACAAGATTTCTATAATAGTATCTAGGAGATGGTTTCAAGCTTTATATTCAATCAGCTTTTTTCCAATATGTTTGTAGCTACCCAACAATGCCAGATAAAGATTAAAGATAAATAAACCTATTTCCAACAATTGGTACACCATAGAAACACATCCTATTGATCCTTTCGTACTAGAAGGTCTTCCCCCTTTTACTATTGCTACCTTCGGAAGATAGGGACCATACTGACTCACGTCGTATTAAACCCAACTCACGTAACCTTTTAATCGGCGAACAGCCGAACCCTTCCAAGCTTCTTCTCCTGGAGGAAAGGTTGAGTCGACATCGAGGTGCCAAACAGTCTCGACAATATGAACTCTCGAAGACTATCAGCCTGTTATCCCTAGCGTAACTTTTATCTATTGATCGATGTCTATTCC
>Ga0307515_10001045_pt1 | contig 63371 bp, 65 predicted proteins | sample 17_EM_MG_FD_194513 | JGI IMG/M metagenome (GOLD analysis project Ga0307515, IMG submission 194513) | Populus trichocarpa ectomycorrhiza microbial communities from riparian zone in the Pacific Northwest, United States - 17_EM | ecosystem: Host-associated > Plants > Roots > Unclassified | place... | reverse complement strand
CTTGCGAGCGATGTGAAAATTATTCGATTACAACAGCGAAAGTCAAAAAGATCTATTAGAATCTCAAAAGAAGTATACAAAGAAGAAGTATTGCAAATATAGCGATTTCAAGAAGTGTTCGAAATATAAGCATATACTGAGAAGAGGATTCGAGAGGAGATATTGTAGTATTCCGATCGATGTCTGAGCGAGTCTAAAGAACTGTTCTCTAACCGGAGAAACAGTATCTATATATACAATAATAAATGGGTGATTGTCCGTGACCACGGTCGTGGATCAATAACCAAAACAGGAAGAGAAAAACTCTGCAACTGTACATAAATACATAAGAACCATAAAGAATATAACAGAACAATCTAGGCACTTTCTTTTCAGATAAGCGCTGATATATCCCTTATCCAACGGAACCAAAAAGAAGGTTCTAGACAAGTTCTAACCGGAACTTTCTAGACAACCTAAACTTAAAAGATAACAAAAGTATTAAAAGTTATTAACACACCACATTATTCTTATCCATAATGTACCATCTTATCATAAGGAGAATACTTAAGAAAGTACAATATTAGTAAAGAGAAATGTAGATACTTCCGTATTTTCAATAAAAATTCGGGAACGAGAGCACCCAATAATGGCTCTGAAATAAGCAAAGAATTTAGCATTACTACAAACAGTATATGGGGCAAAATAATACGCTCTAGTTGGCATTGTGATAACGGGAGAGCGAATTTGTTGCCGTTCCAAACTTCAACGGTTGCAAGTAGGGTTCAGGGCCTAGGGTTGCCATCTAGAAGACAATGCCGCAACCCGATGGTTCCGCATCTTCTCTCCAAAACCAGAACCACCGAACTCAGAAAAAGATACTAATGCTAAACTGCAAGTCCTAACGATGCGATGACATTCTTGGAAAGTAGATAACAATCCTCACAATCAAAAAATTAGTTATCTTAAAGAAAACTTTTTTTCCATAGTATCCCTTTGCCGGTAGCGGGCCCTTCGGTGGGCCCACATTCGGATCCTCGGCGCCTCTTTTGTTATTACACCACAACCACCCACTAAGACCCCCCCTAGAGTAGCACCAATTGAGAGTTAACTACCTGGAGCTTCAATATGTAAATTCTCAGCCAGTGTTTGGCAATTCTGTATTGAGTATCAGGTAAATGTGTTGCATTTGTGCTCTAGTGGGGCTGACCAGGACCAAGATTTATGATAATTAGCCCCCCCCCACCATCTACGATGGCTTCATCTACGGAAAGTCTCAGCGAACCGCCACAATCAAACTACAATTTGTGCGGAGGCTATTAATTCTCTTCAAGCTTATATTCATCATCCGCGAGCATTACCAACAACATGACACTTGCCTCAGAACTCATCATTTGGTTGTAGTCCATGAAACCGCCCCTCGAAGTGTTAAAGAATGTGTATAGTGATTTGATCGATTTCTTCATGTACGGGGGTGCAGAGTGGACTAATCTAGCATAGTTAGTTAATAGGTGAGACATCCGGGGGGAAGGGCAAACATACGCAGCCATAGAATTGGCCAGACTTCATTATAATTTATTTGTGCTGTATGTGTTCCGTCCGGCTGACGAACCATGCCGGTTCGCGAACTTAGTCCGGTTCGCGAACAAGTGGCCAGTCTGCAAACTTGATGGCCGATATGGTGAACTCCTTAAGGTATAAGGTGAATTAAATCGAAGTTGTAACTACAACTGCCTCTGTAATATAACCATTTCAGCCTGATTTCTTGTGTACTCTGCTCCACACTTATATCATAGCAATCTGCATCAATGGAAGTCTAAGACCACAAGAAGAAGAGTTTGGTAAGAGAGTTTAAAATGCAAAGGTGACGGTGAAGGGTGAGGGGTGACGGTGAAGGGTGAGGGAAGGATAAAAAGTTCGACAGGCACATAGGAAGCGTTCATTCAGAGTGTTCTTGTGTGCAGACTTTTTTTCTTCTTCAGTCAAATACTCAAAGTGAGCTTGTGAGCGATAAGAAGATTTGGGAAGGACTCAGAGAGCTCTTTTAGACAAGCATTTCACTGGGAATGTGTTGAGTTCGGCAAAAATGGCCGGTTCGCGAACTTGTCTCCAGTTTTCGAACGGGGCAAACAGTTTGTGAATTGGGCAAAAAGTTCGCGAACCAACCTTTGACAGTTCGCGAACTGGCGGGTTCGTCAACTGGACGGAACATATGTTAGAAGGTATTCGGGAATTGCGTAAGACACCACCTCTCATTGCCTTCCACGAGTTCTCGGGCTATCAGCCAGCACTTTTAAAAGCCAACGATATCAGACAGCTCAAAGGCATCTCTGACTGGTAGTACCATATCACATTCCCCGTGGTACCAGAGTCGAATGCAGGTATCAGATGCCACATTATCTCCTCCAAATCCGCCGCCTTTATTCTATAAGATGCTCATGTTTTGTTCCCAGTCGACAGCGCGCAGTTGAAGTAATTGAAAGGTTTGAGAGTATACGGCTCCGTCGTGAAAAGTCGAATCAAGATCCCGCGCTATGTCTGACCCAGTACCGACCTTCGCGGTGGATTCTACAGTTTCTCATGGTCCTTCCTCGGTAGTATGCAACTCAAGCAGGAGAGTCCTTGACGAACGATGTTCAAGCCCAGTAAAGACCCCACAGCCTATTCCACCTTGCGATGCCCTGTACCGTTATGAAGTGTGCACGCGTGGTCGGCTTGGTGAATGAATGCCGTTCACGACCGAGTATTTGCGATATGAAATCGCAGGATCAACGAGCTTTTATGCTATTTCCTTATTAGCTTTTGTGTACAGTATTATATAATGAAAGCTCAATTTTGAAAGGGGAATTCACCAACTGTCGACATCGATTGACAGCTGAGGAAGGAACTGAGCGCATGGCAAAGCAGTGGCTGAAAGCCTATGGTATTCCTAAGCGGCCAAGCCGGTCATCATTTCGGGGGCACGTAGCTAGTTGGCGCCCGAGACTGGCCGGTTATAATGAGCAAAACAAAGCGCTAAATATACCCCACTTATTAAGATGAATAGAACTGGATCAAAGGCTGTTAGGGGGAGACGACTTATCGCGAGGACGCGATCGGCAAGCAGAATGTCAGTAAACTTGTAGTAAGTAGTTGTCAAACGAAGCTGAGTCTGGCAATAGTGAGAGTTAGCCCCAGAACTCATAACAAAGCTTTGTATCCACCAAACATCACCTACTTCACAAATTATCACCCCAGATACAAGTGTATTAATCTCGCTTAGGCCAGACTTTACCAGTTTTTACACAAGCGAGCGAGGCAGAACGGTGGGAGTGAGAGCAAGTGGGTTTGTGTGATGGGGGTTGGCAAAGACATCGGGCCGTGCAGGTCACAAGTCTTTAATTAGGGTAGTGATGCATACGGAAGGGATGTACCGGGACCCCTTCCCATACCCCGCAAGGGGGTGGGGTTAGAAGGAGCGTCCCGGGACTTTACCTTGTTCAAAAACTATTTAAGCTCCTGCAGGTACAGCGGCAGTAGCACTTCCAATCAGTTAGGATCTTACCCACAACCTATTGAATCTCACCTGCAGACTTTAGAATCCTGACCACAACGTCACAGCAGGACAGCACTACTAACAACGAATTTTAATGTTCAGCACATGGAGTGGCAAAGTGACTGTGCCACAGCAAAAGTCACATGAGTATTGTACGCAGGCTCCCCTCGGCCCCCGGTACATCACTAGACTTGGGTTCAACCCAAGCCAAACCATGCCACATTATGCTGCGTGCTCGCATAAACTCTTCACGACGAAAAATGCCAGATGCGAGCGCCCAAGGTTATCCTTGTGCAGGATTTCATATTTCTCACTCAGTAACAGACATTTACGATTGCATACATCTCGGGTGTAGTAAAGGAGCAATAGCGATTCACGGTACCTGGTTAAGACTTGTTTTCAAAATTTTAACTTTCGACTCTTGGGGTGTTGAAACCATTATAACTAGGGTCCGGTCCACGGAACCGTTTTTCGGACATAACTACAGTATGAAAAAAGGGAGGTTTTAACGACGGTCCTAAGTAGGTTGTCCTTATATAACCGTGGCGACATGGTTTGGAAACTATTTGGGCACAGTCAATAGACGGTCAAAAACGCTCTACCAACGGTTATACAATCAAATCCTACTTAGGACCGTCATTGAACCCCCCTTTTTTTCATATAGTAGCTCGAAATCTCAATTAGAAGCGAGCCGCAACGAGTTGGTGAACCGGCGGCGCGGGGAACTCTAATAATGAGAAAAAAACAAAATTTGTATGAGACTTAAAGTGATCCTATGCATGAGCCATTGAAGCAGGTCAAATCCTTCATGTAGGCCAGTTAGAGTCTTGTCAAGAATGACCCGAGAGCCCGAGGGAGACTTACACCAAGTTCCAGGAACACGAGAGCTATTTGCCAAAGACACTGATGTCACAGGACCCTATCAAGCCTGCTGTTATCTCATCTCGTCCGGACCGCATAGAATCACCAGTTGGGAACGGTGAGCATCTGGTCACCTGTAGTCAGAACCATAGAATCGATTAGAGGAGAGAGCTAGAGCGTGGGGTCAATCGCTTCCAGGACCAATGCAAACACAGATATCTTGGAGTCTATAGAATTAGTGACTGGCATGTAGAACGGCTAGCCAGAATATACAAAATCAACTTTTGTAACTGCAGAATCTGTGATTCCCACACTGATGCAAACTTCTCGGCATCACAGGCACAATATCGAAACTGGTAATGCGGGTTATCATACGGATGGATGTGTCACCTTCGAAATAGCAATGCAGCAGCGGTCATAAAAGATGCCCATGATTTCCACGACAACTGAGATGTGGGCACCAATTCAGTGGTGGAATTAATCAAAATTTCAGGTACTGACAGTACAGAACACAACTTATGATTGATCTGTTGTTTTCTCCTTCCACACCCAACCCTTAAAAAAAATAGCAATGAAACTTCTAGTATCATCAAGTTTTCTATCCAACATTGCGAGTAAGAGAAAGTAGGGGTCCATAGTTGATGAAAGCAAAAGAGAACGAACGAAGAAGCTCAATTGTCTATCGTACAGAGAGAGAAGAAGATAGACATATATAAAGAAAGAGATCATCTCAAGCACTAAGAGCGAAGTATCATGAGAAAGGCACTACTCCGGCCCGAGGCTCACGGGGAGATAGGCACCGCATCAAGCCCGCAAAGTTAGTGCCCGCCTTAGTTCCGGTAGCCTTCGGGCTAAAACCTTTAGTCAACAATAGTAAGAGCGCCAAATAAGAAATATCGTACAGTAGCTAATGATTGACTATGATCATTAAGAATAATAACTAGATATAATTGGAGTCATCGGGCGAATATGAATAACGAGATGAGTGCTCCTCCGCCAGCTTTTCCAGAATGTCGATATTTGAGATAAAGTTTAGTAGACCATCATTTTCCATAAGATCTAAGTTCTCGTCGTTCCATCTCCGAATAAAATTCTCCACAACCTTGCAATACGATCCGCCCATATCTGCACCCAAATGCAATATAGCCATCTTAAGTACAGCGTCCTTGTCCTCACCATCCCCAAAATCTTCGAGTCGCTTCCCGCAACCGAGTTGGAGTAAAATAAGTCCCAGCTCGTGTATGTCCATGTTTTTGCCCCGAGTGTGGGCGCCCGACGAGAACGCGACAGGTATATGTGGTATCCATATCTTGCTGGTAAAGCCGGTATGCTTGTCAAGAAAATATATCGTTTTGGTGGACCATTCGCAAATCCATAGACTATTATACAGAGACAGGAAGAGTTTGGTGAGTCTGAAGGCTAACTGGAAGCGCTCGATATTATCTATTCTTCCGGAAAATGAGTGCATCGAATGACAAGAGGTGATCGCCGCACGAGTACGGATACACACCCCATTTTCGACGCAACGTAAATTCTACAGGCTTGTCGTCTGTGGAGCCACGGAAATAGAAGCGTTTCTCGAGCTGTAAATCCGGGTTTGGGTCCAGAAGCTCTTGATGTATGGCCTCCGGCGGCCCGTAGTCACCTTCACCCGTGGGGGAACAGACTAGCGAGCGACAGGTGCGCTCGCAAACCAGCGTCTGCCTCTTTCGCATGCTCAAGTAGGACCGAGATTACCGAGTGACGAAAATTCTGAGCACGAGAGCAGGTGACACACTCCGAGCTTATTTGTTTTATTAGGGCTCTCCTCAACCTCGTACCCAACACCCCCTCACTGTTTTCAGTATCCACCAGGATCTCCCCCACATCCGCTAGCCGGCAACATCTTCACAGCATAACACCCTTCGTAGTGATCCTCTCATCTAAAGCAACCCTGCAAACAAGTTCAACTCGACCTCGTTTACGCCAACTGACTCACCGGTGAAGATCGCGGATGACTCAACAGCTCCTCTTTCGGTAGCTTGTCCTAGCTAGTTATCGAAAGCCTATTGCGGCGGTGACTTTACAGGGGCGGAAGATATCAAGCGTTAGCTACGAGACGAGCTGCAAGACATTTGTTGAGAAGGAACGGGATACCTCGAGACCCCGCGAGTGATGGTGGGCGAGACACCCTTCTTCTTCGTCGTGACATGCAGGTACTGCACTTGCCACCCTACCGTTTGGTCTATTCATGTAAATTGTACTAACTTACAGCGTAGGTAATGACCCTTCCTAAAAGGTAATGTCGGGCTATAGAACCGTGTAGGTATCGCAGGCTAAGGGTTAGATAGTGAGTGAACCTCAGTACAAGAGTCTAGAAGACTAAGCTGACCTGTCACTATCTGATCCAGGGTTCGCTTTTCAGGATTTAGAACTAGTTCCCAATCCTGGGAGGTGGCAATTGACATGATTAAATCCGAAAGAAACAAAGAAAAAAGCTTTCTGAGAGGCTGGGATTTCAACCTTTCGAACTCACTGTCTTGTTTGTGCCCCCTATCAGGAATTGGTATCTCTGCAGATCAGCGGTTTATGACACACTATTTGCTCACTTTAACAACACGTAAGTAGTCGACCCCGAAAGCTACCATCTAACAACTATCTTCTCCAGGCAACGTAAGAAGCTCAAGTTAGAGAACAGTGCACTTGAACCAGAATCTAGACAATAAGGTGATCGGCCCCAATTCGAAAATACGTCTAGTGCAGTGACAGCTCCCAGCGATCGTTCATGAAGGATATACACTCGTGAATTTTTATTTCACACCGTGGAGCTAATAATTCTGTTTGCAACCCCTCTAGTTATGGCACTGAACTATCAAGGAATTGACATCTATGCAGATCCGCAGTGCACATCTATTATTTAACCACATTCATATTGTCAATCCGGAAGGATACCACCCCACAGAAGTCTGTTGTGAGGAACGTGAAGGGGCTTGGATCAAGGAAACAGTACACCTGTATATGAACCCAGACCGCAAGGAGATCGGCCCCAATTCCAGTATACGTCTGGTGACAGTTTCAAGCGACACGCCGTGAGCTGAATAGCTGTTCGAGGGGCTTTAGTTGCCGCGGGCGTCGGTCTCAACAAGAGCACAGAAAGGAATGCCGATACGCAGTTACATTGGATCCATCTAGGGCAGAGTCTTGGAAGTTACTGTCTGCTGTTTACGACCGTGCAAAAGAGAATTAAAATTCCCAGTACACATGGCGAGTATATGACAATATTGTTAAGAGCCAGGGGGGTGTCTTGACCAAAGGAAGTGATATTGGGGGGTGTCATATATTGATCTAACTTTTGATAAACCAGTAATCAATGATTACTGGTTTGCAACCACTTCACCATTATATGCTGAATTGATATTACTGCAGGCATGACTCGGCTTCTGTTTATTCATACTGTTACTGGTGTACATGTGCCGGAGACATGTTACAGGTCTGATACACGGTGCTGCTGCAGGGGCCGATGCCTCCTGTATATATCTCGAGTCTTTCTCCTTCTCTCTTCTCTGTACCATAGAATACACGCACACGATTCTCCCCAACTTCCATATCGTAACACATACATTGCAGCTGCAGTACCACCCAGTGGCTAGAGTGATTGTAACAGTATCTCACCAGAGCTTAACCGGCAATTTAGGACTGAAGGAGAGGCTCATGTTTTCACGAGCAACTCCGACCTTCATCACACAACAAATCCATCCCTTAAATTCTCAAATGTTCAATATCAAAATTGCCAATGGCCCAGAACGACCCTGGGAATTACTGTAGAACAACTCGGCTCGTTGTACTTTCCAAAAAATAAAACTAGGAAGCACCCAGTCGTTTCTCATAACAGTCCTGGTACTATTGACTAAATCTTCTTGGGGGGGTTACGGTCCGGCTCTATTACGATATGGGGGAAGAACTCGTGTGCATTTCTATAGTACTATAGAAGAGAGAAAAGACGCGAGATATATACAGAGAATATTCTGGTATATTTTCGAGTATATCCACCTTTTACCACTCACCACCGGATATTCAACAAGCACTCTCACGTTAAAACCGAGTGAGCATTTATGAATCACATGGGGCCGAGTGACCATCTATGAAACCCCACCACCCGCCTTGGCTACTTGCACCCAACCAAGAGATGCCATGAAAAAACCGCCTGCCCTACCATTGAATCCTGCCAATCCCATGAAAACAACTCCACATTACCAGTCAAACACTTACCTCTGCAAACGCTCTTCAATACCATCTCCATTGCCAACACATCACACCAGAGAGCAAACGAACCCAAGAGCCAGGGCGCGTATATAAACACTTTCAAATTTCTACCACAAAATGTACTCTAAACATCAAAATATCAAACAAAACACAACCCACCACCCCTCTACCTCCTACCCCCGTATATCACCATCAACATCTAATCATCAAATCAAAAAACAAAAGAAAAAAAATACAGTAATCGACAAAAAACGCCGTTTATATTATGCACCGCCACCATATCCGAAATGCTCAGATCTCCACAAACGCCGTATAGATGCTAAACAAAGGGAACCGAAATGCTTCTCACCATCCACGACCCTACTAGAGGTGGGTGGCATAGCGACGATTGTAACGATGTGCCTTAAGCGATGAGTGCTTATACTCGACATCCCGGACAGTCATATTCCTGCCAGCTCCATTCCCGCCAGTTCCATTCCCGCCGCCGGCAATCTTGATATCAGCACAAGACGTATACCACTCCGTATGCGGCAACCTCTCGGGTCCAAAATGCAGATCGTAATCCCAGACCCAGTAGACAGTGACGGTCGAGCCCTGCTGCAGCGTCGTGGGCAGCTTGAACTGGGTCTTGCACGGCCCACCCTTCCCCTCCGAGTTCCGTTGCACGGCAATCGGGGCCCCCGAGTTCTCAGCGCACACACCGTCGTCGAAGGAAGTCGGTCCAGCCAGCAACATTCCCTTCCCGCTTCCGCCCTTGCCGTCCGTAGTCCACTGCTTCACCTCCGCGAGTGTGGGTGCCAGACTATTGTCCAGCGAGGCGTACCAGTATATACTCCCAGGCTGGGCATTTGGGGCTTCCTTTTTGGTGACGTGGCCGTTCTCAGTATAGGTGCCTTCGATAGTGTCGCCGGGGGCTGCGGTGAGCTGTGGGTACTGTGGGTTGGCATATTGGTCGAATTGTTGCTGGAAGGGAGCACAGGCGGGGACGTTGAAGGTTGGGTCTTCAATTCGGTAGGAGGCTGTGGCGTCGATGTGGCCTTGGTAGTTACGGATGAAACCCTTGGTACCGATTTTAGAACCGCCAACGATCGTTAGGTCGTCGATCTATTGCAAGTCAGTAAGCTGCAGGTATCGAGTTGGTAAAGGGAGAGAAACGGACCCAACTGTGTGCCTGCACAGATGTGAGTGTTGCCAGGGCCAGACCGAGGACTTTGGTAGTAGATAGCTTTGTAAATCTCATTGTTGCTGGTATTGCGCGATATGGGAGAATGTTCAAGAGAGGTGGAGGTGGTTCGAGATGAGGTAGATGTTGTTATATAGCAAGAAGATCGAGGTGGGTTGAATACTATGTGCAAGAGTCGATGGAAAAGATGCTTTCTATGATGCTGAGGGCCGGTTAGCTTTGTATTCAAGACGAATAAAAGCAGAGAAACCCACCGAATGTACAGAAGGTCAAACGAGATCAAGTTGAATATAAACAGAGAGCAATAAGAAAAAGATGTGAGCAAGATGAATAGCAAGTTGAGGTCCAGAGTGAATGGCAAGATGAGAATTAGATGGTTGTATAAGTCGGTCCAGAGTGAATGGCAAGATGGCAGTATAAGTACTGAGTAGGATGTAGTGTTGATGCACTGCTTGCTGTCTGTCTGGCTGCTCAACGGAAGAGGGCCAAGAGCTGGTATTTGTAGCCACACTCCACAGCTCACGCGCCACAGCAGATACCGAGATCCGCTGTGCTGGCGATTGACTCGCGGCGATCTCGTCGCGTCTGTTCTTGGAAACAAAATCGTTTCACACTATAGATCTATAGCCAGAACCACCAATTCGGTCAGTGCCAGCTACTTGGGTATCCATAGACAAGACATTTCGTAGTTGCAGCAGATACAGAACGCCCTGGCGCTTAGTCTAAAATCCGTCATCGATACCCTCAGCCACAACCCCATTTACGCCCCACCGACGGAATGTTCCTTCATGCGGACCGGAGAAATTGAGCTATGCAATTCAGTAATTACTTCTGCGATTTCCTAGATCCTGATCAGATGAACATCACCATCCAGAGCTCTGTCGACCGTCGGTCAGGTCACGACTCAACGGCCGCCGACCGCACAAACCCGCCCGGTCAAGCACATTCGACCCATCCGCCCCGCCTTCAGACACTGCGCGACACTGTCCTCAGGATCGAAATACCTCTCCCTCAACCTCCTCCTCAAGTTCCTCGTGGGGCATGAAGGGGTTGAAACCCCTCTCCTCTGCGTATTTTTACTCTCGGGATCTACCCGGGAGAGGTTTGCAATTGAGCTTCGAGCGCTGTGATTGGCTCGGTAGAGTTTCTGCACGCGCGCCACATCGTGGACCTCCCGCAGAGAGGTTTCACACCCGGCAGTGTGGGAAGCGCTGCGTGGGTGTGGCTCGGTTTCGGGATGGAATTTATTTTTTTCCGCTACGTTCGCTTCGGCTGGACGGTGGTGGTGGCTGCGTTAGCGTCATGCAGGCGGCTGCAGCAAAAGTCAAATTCTTGTTTCAACACCCACCGTCGCTCCCGATTCGCTCGCTATATCGGGGAGAAACACAAGCGAAACGAACCGCAAAGCCAGCTCAACGGTTTGGGTGTGAGTTCTGACGGTGCCGATGCGCGGCAGTGCGGCAGTGCGCTTCCGAGGGCGAGTCATGCACGACATCGCACATATGTTGACTTCGAACGGTCGCCAGCATACGTCAACAGTGTTTCGGCGACAGGATAAACATGTGCAGGTAATTAATTCACTCGACGAACTGCGATATCCTGGCTGTCCAGCTGTCCAGTACACGATACCTGGCCGCGTTGACTAGATAAAAGCGTGGCGCGCGCATACCCAATCAGCTACTCTGGATCCACGACGTCTGAACCGTGGCTGTGCTTGGACGTTGAATGCCCACTGAAATTGCGGCATTAAAAATAAAGTAAAAGAAGGATTTCAAAGGATACTTTACGGCCCATTGGGCGTGGGATAGCATAAGCCATAATGTTAGGTATTCTTCTAGACTATAGAGCATCACGATGTTCCCGGTCGATCAATGCATCTAGGTTGCGCGGATTGTTTCAAATACAGTTCACAAGGCATAATTATGTATGATAAGATAACCAGGTACTTAATCTATCTGACATCAACCCGCAATGCATATCCCCCGCTCTGCATGACAAATTAAGGATTTCAAAGCCTGTATCTATCATACCGACTCCCCTGCAATCTGAGAGCGACTGGACGAGTGATATGAAGTGCATGGCGAAGTACTGACAGTTCTGATCTGCTTCTGTTCTGATGTTACAACCTCACTGCTCTCACGTCCAGAGTCTCGCCGGTCGACGAGCTCGGTCGTCCTTGGAAGGAGGCAGACGCTGGATTACGAGTGCATATGCCACCCAAATGACAAGATGACGGAACCGTTTCGTATATGCACCGGCCTCAACTGACAATCCCAAAGATGACGTTCCACAGCCGGCATCAACATATATCACCTCGATCCTCTCATCAGACATATGAAGCACCCAGTGGTAAGAAAAACCCGTTTGACTTGTACATCGTTTACAGCTCTCGTCAATGCATAATCACGGTTTGATATCATTAAAGACCATCACTACCAGAGCTGGGACACACACCGAGCAGATACAAAACCCCTCAACCGCACCAATCTTATTTAATTGTATATAATCTAGTATCAGGTTATACCCTCGGGGTAGATCTCATCCATTCTCGACGGAACCTATCGAACCCAGACCACCATAGTGGAATGTGGGTGAGACACTATGATTCAGTTTCACCCTGTTGCTGTGCCGCGTGATCGTAATAGAGCCTTCGTTCCCGGCATTTGCCGCCTCGATGTAAGCGCGTCCCTGGGCAGCCTTTGTCATCGGTATCGGGCTCTGCGGGGAGATACGCGCACCGGCTCATTTATAGATAAAACGCGGTGCGTCTCTGTAAAATTCTGATGGACCGGCCCGGTGTATGGAGAAGTAATTGCAATATTCGGAACGGAATGGATGGATAGGTCATGTGAGTAGGACGGAGGACTGTCCGCACCGGAGGTAATTCTTGATCATCACATATCATGTGGTACAGTGGAAACAGCAATGTTGCGATAAGAGAGAACGGTGTGTGTGTATTCTATGATACAGAGAGAAAAGAAAAGAAGAAAGTCTTCGGGTATGCCAGTGCCACCCTTTGCTTCCATTGCCACTCGCCACTCTTGCCACTGGATATTTAACAAGCAAATCGCAGAAGTCTCATAGTCCCTCCTGAGTGGCTTTGGAGCATTTTAAGAGTTTGTTATGAATCCCTCCTCATGATTCAGGAAAAGATTTGATGGTGAAAGCCGTCTACGAGGCTTCTGTGATTTGCCCTCCCTCCCATGATGTTGGTGGCAAATATCTATAACTAAAGATATTCAAACCAGCCAGGTGGGGTTCTCCGGGTGCTGTAGAACTCGTGATGCTTTCGGTACTAATGTGAGTGGTGAATATTTTACCAGTTATTTCACCTGCCGGGTTTTGATCCAGATGTGACCTCTCTATCATTGTGTGTACGGTTTCATGTGAGCTATCTTTCACCCTACTCTGAGTATTAACTTGGAATAAAATGGTCAGGATAACTCCAGTGTTCCATCTAGCCTTTCCATATTGGGAACCCGACTAATTCTGTCATCTCACAAGGGCTACCCAACCAGTTCGTACTTCGGGGCTTCTTGTCTGGCTTGAACACGAATCCGGTGCGGTACATGGCCAACTTCAAATGGAGGGGTATCTGAACCCATGGCTGGCGATAATATCCTTCTTAGTTGCAATTTATGGTCCACAACACAACATGAATACAGTATTGGCTTCAGCACCGAGGCCTCCGCGTGATGAGGTCGAGATGTCTCAGGTGGATGAATGATATATCATGCATAACCTATCGCCCCCGATCTCAAGAGCCGGCGGATGTCTCGGTTCTTACACGTCTACCCTGCATAGCGGCAAAGACACGAGTTATTTAAAAGCGGTACTGGTCCAGAAACCCACCAATCCCCGATTTCGAACTATCATAACAGCCTTCGATTCCCGCCGTACCTTCTGTGATTCACGCACCAAGCCCGCTGGTTGGTTGTGGGAGAGCATCGGCAGATGAATGTTTAGAAACTCGTCATCATCGCAAGGATACGGAAGACTGGACTGTTACGGCGTGCGGAGGTCTAGATGCAAATGAACCCCCGAGATAGCCGCCCGGGGCTAACCGCAAGCTCGCCTAGTCCCGTGTGCAACACGCATGATGTACTCCGCGGGATTTTTTGAAGCCTGGAAAGACGCTGATTGGGGCACATTTAGGCTATACAAAATCTCCCCCACGAATCATGAGCAATGACTCTTTTCCACCTACACGGAGAGCCAGTTCAAAGTGACGGGCAAGAGATGACGAGGTAGTCGGAACGACCAAGTGGCCCCGAGCACTGGATCTTTGTGGAGTCATCCTATTGAAGACCCGCACCTCTACAAAGGATGAAAAGCTCCACAGGCATACGGCCGCCGTGACCAATCGCTCTATGTCTCGGGTATACCCGCCGCAGTGTGCTTCTAGAGTATGTCAGTCCTCACATCCGATGGAATGTTTCATCGTGTGTGGTATCTACGTTTAACCCACTCTCTGAGGAGTAACATAAATGTGTGCCTTACCCATCTCATACGGACCATCATCGCCATCTTCCTCTCACTACCCCAACGCAAAAACCACAGACTTACACCAATCGAAATGTCGCAAACCTGGTACTGTGTATGTGTTTCCATCCACTGAGTCTTATTCACTATGCTGAAGTAAAGTCTGCAGCCAAATTGCGGTTTTGGTCCCTTGAATCCCCATATTGATGCGGCTTGTTCCAACTGCGGGTGGTATCCCGGGTGTAGTCGTCAGGCCCATGAAGAACTCACACCAACCCAAATTTCGGAGCCCTGGTACTGTGTATGTGTGTCCATCCACCGAGTCTTTTGCACTCTGCTGAAGTAAGACCTGCAGGAACGTTGCGGCTTTGGTCCCCACAATCCCCAAATTGATGTGGGTTGTGCCAACTGCGGGTATATTCCAGGAGCTCGTAAGTCCTATGAAACATCACTATGTTGGCACCTAAGCTCACTCCTCCAAGGCAACTTCGATCAAGCCAATTGTTGTTCCAAAACGGCTGGAAAGGTGGGGGAATTAATGCCATTGCAGGGGAGCATGGACTGATGGAGTAGTCGGGCATGTTCACAGTTGTTGATGAGTAGGCTAGTTGTTGAATCATACCATGATTTCTATTCTTTTAAGTCCCGTATCATATACTATCACGCGAAATGCGACACCTTCAAAACAAACATCTCACCATATTAAGATATCACGCATGAGTACCGGCATGAGGGAATGGCAAGACAACGTTGAGACGGAGTATCTTGGTAGTCGACGCTATGTGGGTGGCGTTTGATGATGGGAGACAGATGGGGATTATGGGCTGAAGAAAGGTGAAGGTGATCTGCGTATGCTTCAAGAAAACGAAACCTATCACACCCTTCTTGACATGGACGAGGTATGCCATTCATTCCTCCACCTCATAACTTGTATCCGCTCCGCCATTTACCAACAGGTCTACTCGTAAGTACTAGTACTTCGTCACAGTAAGAATGTGAGAAGTTTACATCGTCGTAATTGTACGCGCCCGGTGACTCTCGCCATTCTTGCCGTCGATATTATCTACGTTGTCTTTAACGGGATTGACGAAGCGAGCTATTGCCGAAGAAGAAGGTAGCTTGTGATGTATTATCCAATCCCACCTTATGCGTCCGTCGTCACTGAGCACCGTGAGGGAATTATGAGCGCCGTTCCAAGGATACATGGCGTTGAGACCATGCGTTGTCAGGAAGAGGCTCGTCAGGTTTGTATAAACATCTGGATATCCGCTGGGTGGGTTCTGAATGTTCAGGCGTGCGTAATGAATTATGTCGTAGATGCATCGTGGCAGACTTAAAGGTAGTTGTAAATTGAGTGCGTGGGCTCAACCCTGGAGAGGAGCTGGGAGTATATGTGGGTGTTGGTTGGGAATTCGACGTTGCGTGAAGTGACCCCACAACTCTAGAGAGCACCCAGTAGTCTTAACATAAACCTGATGCTCTCAAAGTGTTTCTAGAATCCCTCCCTCATTATCTAGAAAAGCCACTATTGATCTAGAGCCATAAGGCGCTCCTCTAGAATTCCGACCCTCTACTTGATGCAACAGCACTGCATGTTTAAAGTTGTAATCATCCTGCATTCGACCGCGGTGGCCATGGCATAAATATGTGTCCAAAATTCCTCACCATGTCCCTGAAGAGAACCCCCGCGGTCCAAGTCATAGCTTCCCCATCCACTACCCACCTCATGCATACGGCCCAGGCGCCTTATTAGGGGCGTGGGTGTGTCCAGTGCCCACACCTAACAAGCCACTAGCGGGGCACCTCGTTGCTACACTCCCACCAGAGCCACTTCCCCCGCTCCCAGCTCCCACATCTATTCAACTTTGAGCTCAATTAACTCCATGAGTTTTACTTTGACCAGGATATTGTTTATATATGAAGTGTAGTTAACAAGATGCTCTTTCACTTGCTTGCCTCCTCTTTTATTTTTCTCTAGTATTCAAGGAGTTGTTGTAGATCAAGTACAGTGGCTTAGAATATACTCAGCACTGCTGATGCTGCTAAGCACTGCTTAGCACAACTGGTATTTTGTGTCAGGTAAATTATTTCTACCTGACACTTAGATACATGTTGTATACCATCAGGTAAATCTTTTCTACCTGACGCTTAGATACATGTTGTATACCATCAGGTAAATCTTTTCTATGACAGCTCATAACTCAAATATAGTAACCTGAACTAGTTTACAGATAGTTCTAGTATCTGCCTAAGGATAATGTGGAATGTATCTACATATAGTAGAGCTACTCTATGCAAAAGGGCATGGAATTTGACCAAGAATTGGCAGACTTATGGGGGTGGTTGGTAGGTGGGCAGGTGGAAAAGAAGGAGGACCACCTACCCCACTTGATTTCTCCACCAATTCTGGTTGGAATTCAGTGCCCTTGCTACCAGTGTCTCTTATGCATACCAGAAGACTATTCATGGTCAGCTTGGCGGTTTCTAAATAGTGTAAAATGTCACTTGGGCGAAAATCCCCTGAGTTATGCTATTATAGAGTGTCTCCCAGTATTGTAACCTCAAAATTGTATCTATTACAACAACCACTCATCCAAATATGCCAAGACTAGTACCAATTGACAGCCAGCAAGCCATATATGCTCTGATATCATCACTAGCAAATTTGATTTACAATTGGTGATAAAACAGGGGAGTCAAAAGAAAGACAAAAAATCCGCCAGGTTCATGGACTCTCACTCACATTTTCAACTTGCTCAAAATTGGTCCATTTGACTTGATTTTTGGATGGATATATAGGCCTTGCAGTTATCTATCATACTGCAGTCTTCGATCTTCTCTCCATTGTGTTGTTGAGTAACTTGCAATTTTGAAAAAATACCGGGATTTCTTAGTGCAGTGCAAGGCGCCCCGCTAGCAGCTTGTTAGGTGTGGGCGCTGGGCGTGCCCACACCCCTAATAAGGCGCCTGGGCTGTATGCATGAGGTGCCGAGATACAATCCCGAGCGCTTGGCATCTCTGCTATCTAATCTAATCTATGATCTCTACGCTAAACTCTAATGACGCCCTAAACCTTAAGCCACAGCACCATAGCACTAAATGATGCGGCATCTAGAGGAACGAGTGACCGCAACATGACCCCCAATCCCTTGCTCTTGTCCTTGCTTTTGTATATATAAAGCCCGCCACTTATTCCTGAAATCCTTGCAACTCTAGAGCACGATACGGTACATTTTGAACTACTGAACTCGACAGAATGCGGCTGGATATCCATTCGGCCTTGTGTGACAAGGACAGATCGCGCACCTTATTGCGCAGCTGTACTCTTGAGTGCAGGACTACGTATCGCCGTTTATGTTTGGGAACCAGAAATTTTGATCTTCATCAAACGATCGCCAGGACATGTCGTCTACCCCGCAAAACAGACGAAATGCTTCTGAACCAAACGTTCGAAAAGGGCCCTTTCACCGGATATCCGGGAAAGTGCGTCGCGCAAGCGAGCGCCTCCTAGCCCCGAGTAGATCGGGGCCGCCATCCTCCCCGCACTTACCAAATGCTACTGTCGGAGAACTCCGGGCGCCACCGCCTTCCACCGCGGCTCAACCACCGTCCCCATCTGCTGTGCATCAACATATCCAACCTTTCAGCCCGTCTGAGATCCATGAGCATACGGCTGGCTTTCTTAAGCAGAGGCTAGGACCTGTGGAGTGGGGAAAGCTCAAATGGGATGAATATACGGGTACCACGGCAGAACAGGCAAAGGCGGTAGTTGAAGAAGTACGATATAGTATGGATGGCAGACGGGAGCACACGGAGAAGATGTACAAGACCTTGCAACATGTCAACAAGTACTGTGCTATCGTGGACGTGGCAATTCAACACCAACCCCAAATCACCGCCCTTGTGTGGGCTGGCGCTCGTACGGTCATTCAGGTGCGTACACTAATCCCCTGAATGTCCTCTGCCTTGCTAGTCGTCTCTATATGTTGAAATGTATACATGTTTTATTGGATAATCCGCATTAGATAGCACGCGGACTCTATGTTCTACTTTCTCGGGGTGTCGTCGCCCCTCTGATGACGGACTACTAACTATTTTACTAGTTGGCCTGGAATCGCTATGAAACTCTTGATAATCTTGAACAGGCCATCCAAGCCATAGCTACTACTCTGGTGAAATGCGAGTTTTATCACGGCCTTTATAGTGCATTCGCTCAAAGTCCCAATTCAAGGAATCTCGACTACAAGGCGACGTTCAGCGTTTTTGAGGTCCGGCTTCCACAGCTGTACGCCGCGGCAATCGTACTTTCGCTAAAAGCAAAGAATTACTTCGATCCCCCCGGTAAAGCTGGTGCCTGGAAAAGTTCACTCAAGCCATTTAGCATCGAGTTTAAGCCTTTACTCGATGAAATCACGGAAAAAGAGATAATTATTAGAGAAGTCGCAAATAGCGGAGCTTTGGTGGAAATTTTAGGCAAGTGTTTTCCTACTAAGCGTTTATGTTCGATATCATGCCTACTCAGTGTGATATCGTATTGCCTTTTTGGCTCCTGAGACCTCCGGAGAGTTTGATAATACCTCAAGATATATCAACTGCTCAACTCGACAGTTGCCAATGTGCTAATTTACTTCAACAGAGAACTCAACCCACTTGCAGGAGTTGAAAAATGGCATGGAGGAGTGTGTGAAGTTATTGGAGGAAAAGATAGATGGTAGTTCTCTGCCTGACGAATCAGCTTAGCGGAAAGGCACATTAACTGTCATGTTCAGCTACCCATCGAGTTATACAACAAATACACGACCGACTAGCTGAGACTATTGATGGTAAGCATTCCGCTTCAGCGTCCCCCATATTTTTGGTCTGACATAACATTTCTGGATACGACTAGAGAATGAAAGCAGGAAGTTAATTGAGTGTCGGAAATGGCTCGGTGCCCAGGAAAATGCCGACTCGGAGTACCGAAAGAACCAAAGGCATTTGATTGCTAAAGATTCATGTGCATGGATATTGAAGACTCGACGATATCAACGATTCACTGATATTCAGGAATATAAGCACATTTGGGTCCATGGAAAACCTGGTACGAATGCTGAAAGCTATTGCTACGATTATATTGCCTACCAATTATGGGCAACAAATTATATTATAATTGCTAATACTTGGCTTGCGGTTGCAATTGTAGGTGCCGGTAAATCTGTTCTCGCTAGCTTTGTTGTAACAGAGCTGCTAAAAACCCCTGTAACTGAGCTGCGGGTGTTACGGTTCTTTTGCAAGCACGATAGACCGGACAGTTCGACAGCGGCGGCAATTGCGTCCAATCTCATCGACCAACTCATCGGGCAAAACGCTTTGAAATCGTTGTTTGAAATTCTCAAGCAAGCGTTTCACAAACATGCGAAATCCGAGCAATGCACCGACTTCGAAACTCTCTGGAATATATTTGTCGAAATGGTTCGAGCATTCCCGACAAGGATCGCCGTTGTCGTTGACGCTCTGGATGAATGCCTTACGGGTCAAGTGCCATTTCTAGATCGGGTGCTTGAACTTTCCTCCGCCGCGGAGATTCGTGGAAAAGTTCGGTTCTTCTTGACTAGCCGAGAAGAACATGTCATCTCCAACAAGTTGAAAATGCATAGTGGTGTGTCCACGTTGGAAATGCATGTGGAAGACGACATCCAAAAATTTGTGATTCAACGTGTGGAGGAGCTTTCCAGCCTAGAGAAATTCAAGGAGCAAATCATCGAACAGGTTCCAAAGTATTCTGCGGGGATGTTTAAATACGCAGCGTTATTGCTTGACCAGCTAGACTCTCCGTCAACTACCAGTGTTCCTGAGATGCTCAAATCCCCTCCCAAGGACTTGAATGGAATGTACGAACATATCCTTCTACGGCTGGACAAGCGAAACCAGGAGATCCGCAAGAAGATCTTGTACTGGGTTGGAATGGCTAAGAGGCCGCTTTCAGTAGCAGAATTGGCATACGCTTGCGCAGTACAGGATGACGAAGAAAATTTCGACCCCTCAGAAAAGAGGCTCGCGACGAAGGAGAACATTCTCGATTATTGCGGACCTTTGGTCGAAATCGTTGGTGACACGGTACGCTTTACCCATTTATCGGTACGGGAATTCTTACTTCAAAATGGAGGGGACTTGCATTTGTGCGACCATCGCGACCAGGTGGAATATTATTTGATTCAAGAAAGCGAGGCACATGCTTCGATCGCAATATCTTGTAGTAAGTAACCGAAATTCCTCTATTCCCGTTTATTAGTACCTACGGGGCAAACTCTAGTACGTTATAACTGGTAGCTGGGGATTTGAAGTGTCATTTTCTCTCAGCTGCCATCTACCACGCACATGTTCACCTCAATGTACTAGATAAGACATGTAAACGTTTGTCTCACTTTTCTGGCAAACGACACCGTTCCCAGTGCGAATGAGCTGCATTTGGAATCAGTCCCTTTATTGAGTAGTCTGACGGACTACACGTTGTGACATTATCGCTGATGTTATAGTCGCACTTTCGAGAAGTTGCAACTTACCGACTTACAAACGTGTGCAAAGCTCACACCCGCTCTACTACTCTGTTGCCAATTGGTTACTTCACGCCGCCGATGTTGCGACCGAATCCGATGAAACGTGCTTTGTTTCGAAGCTTTGGGATGTAGTCGTGAAGTTTTTCCGGGACGAAAATGCTTTTCAAGCTTGGGTAAATGCTTTTCCTCGGTACACCAGTATGCATCAAAAATACTGCATGAGCCTTTGCAACCTTGGAACGCGACCACTTCATATTGTATCTTCATATGGTCTCATGAAGGTGGTAGAACGACTAACCGCCGAGAAAGCTGGTTCTGCGTTTCAAGGGCCATGCGTTGCTACCGATCTGAACGATATTCGAGATAGCCAGAGAAAGACGCCTCTCCATTGGGCGACTTGGAACGGGCACCAAGCTGTGGCCCGGCTGCTGATTGACAAGACCGCGGACATTTCGGCTACCGACCAGCGCGGGAGGACACCTCTGCATCATGCCACAAAGTATGGGCACAACACTTTGACTCGGCTGCTGATTGACGAGGGCGCCAATGTCTCCGCTACCGATCAGAACGGGATGACACCACTCCATTATGTGAACGACGAGGCTGTCGCCCACCTGCTGATTGACAAGGGTGCTAGCGTCTCGGCTACCGATGACTCTGGGAATACACCGTTACACCGCGCCCTCGTGAAGGGGCATGAGGCTGTGGCTCGACTGCTGATTGAGAATGGTGCGGTCATCTCGGCCGTTGGTGAGCACGGGAGGACACCGCTGCACCAGGCCACAAAGCACGGGCACGGGGCTGTAGCTCGACTACTGATCGCTAGGGGTGCCGACGTCTCAGCTACCGATGAGAACGGGAAGACACCACTGCACTTTGTGGGTGACGAGACTGTGGCTCGGCTTCTAATCGCTAAAGGTGCCGATGTGTCCACTACCAATAAGAACGGGGAGTCACCACTACACCTTTCTCTTGAGAAACGGCACGAGGCCATGGCCAAACTGCTGATCGACAAGGGTGCCAACATCTTGATTACCGATGGATACGGAAGGACCCCGCTCTTCTATGCCATAAAGTATGGGCAAGAAGCTGTGGCCCGGCTGCTGATCGACCAGGGCGTCGATGTCTCCGCTGCCAGTGACTCCAGGGTGACACCTCTGCACTTTGCCGTCTGGAACGGGCGTGAGGCTATGGCCCGGCTGCTGATGGAGAATGACGCCGACGTCTCTACTACTGATTCTGACATGAGGACACCGCTGCACCATGCCATAAAGCACGGGCACGAGGCTTTGGCCAGTCTGCTGATTGATAGGGGCGCCGACATCTCTGCCACCGATAAAGATGGGAAGACACCACTACACATTGTAAGAGGGCATGAGGCTGGGGCCAGGCTTCTGGTTGACAAGGGTGCAGTTATCTCAGCTGCCGATGAGTGTGGGAGGACACCGCTGCACTATGCTACAAAGTATGGGCACGGTGTTGTAGTCCGACTACTGATTGACAGAGGTGCCGATGTCTCAACTGCTGATGATTCCGGGGCGACACCTCTACACCTTGCCCTTGAGAGCAAGCACGAGGCTGTGGCATTACTGTTGATTGATAAGGGTGCCAACATCTCGGCCACTGATAAGGATGGGATAGCACCTTTGCACATCGTAGGACACAACGAGGATGTGGCCCGCCTGCTGATCGCCAAGGGTGCCGACGTCTCCGCTGCCAATGGTTCTGGGATGACACCACTGCACCTTGCCCTTGAGAGCGAGCACGAGGCTGTGGCACTACTGCTGATTGACAAAGGTGCTAATATCTCGGCCACTGATAAGGATGGGATAGCACCGCTGCACATTGTAGGACACAACGAGGATGTGGCCCACCTGTTGATCGCCAAGGGTGCCGACGTCTCCGTTGTCGATATCTATGGGACGACACCGTTACACTTTGCCACCCAGAACGAGCACAAATCTATCGTCCGGCTATTGATTGATAAGGGCGCCGACATCTCAGCTACCGATAAGTACGGAAGGACATCGCTGCACCTAGTGAAAGACGAGACTGTGACCCAACTGCTTGTCGATAAAGGCGCCGACATTTCGGCTGCCGATGAGTACAGGAGGACGCCGCTGCACTTTGTGAGCAATGAGACTGTGGCCCAGCTGTTGATCGACAAGGGCGCTGATGTCTCCGCTGTCGATATGTACGGGACGACACCGCTGCACTTTGCCGTCTGGAATGATCGCGAAGCTGTTGCCTTGCAGCTGATTGACAAGGGCCGCGAGGCTGTAGCCCGAGTTCTAATCGACAATGGTGCTAATGTCTTCGCTACCGATGATGATGGGAGGTCACCGTTGCATTTTGTGAGTGACGAAGCTATGGCCCAGCTGCTTATCGACAAGGGTGCCGAAATCTCGCCTGCCGACAGAGCCGGGAGGACTCCGTTACACCTTGCCGTCTTGGAAGGGCGTGAGGCCGTAGCCCGGCTTCTAGTCGACAAAGGCGCTGATGTCTCAGCTACCGATGAGAATGGGAGAACGCCACTGCATTCTGTGACCGACGAGGCTGTCGCCCAGCTGCTTATCAACAAGGGTGCCAACGTCTCGGTTGGCGATATACGCGGGATGACACCGCTGCACTTTGCCGTCTTGGAGGAGCATGGGGCTGTGGTCCGGCTACTGCTAACCGACAAGAACACCGATGCCTCAGCTGCCGATAAGAATGGGAGGACACCACTGCACTATGTGAGCGACGAAGCTGTGGCCCGGCTCCTGATCGAGAAGGGCGCCGACGTCTCGGCTGCCGATACGGATGGGATGACACCGCTGCACGTTGTAAAAGGGCGTGGGAAAGTGGCCCGGCTGCTGATCGACAAGGGTGCTGACGTTTCGGCTGCTAATATATATGGGGAGACACCTCTACACACTGTGAGCCATAAGACTGTAGCCCAGCTACTAATAGACAGTGGCGCCGACGTCTCCGTTGCCGATTCTGAGCGGTGGACGCCGTTGCACTTTGCCGTTTGGAACGAGCACGAGGCTGTAGCCCGGCTGCTGATAGAGAACGGCGCCAACGTATCCGCTACCGATTCTGAAGGAAGGACACCGTTGCACCTTGCCAGAGCGAAAGGTTACGAGGCTATAGTCCAGTTACTGCAGTAATGCTACCACTGTCCCAGTACCAGTTGCTTTATGTTCTGCATTGCTGAGTTCCCGATGTTACTGATGGAAGACCCCGCCACCCGATCAGTGGTCAGGTTCATGGAATCTTGACTTTACTCTTCTAGCCTCTTTCATTTTATTTATGTTGACATGTTTGCATATTCAACTGCTTTAAATTATTCTGTATTGTGGCTTTGTTATTTTTTGCCAGCGTACACTGTGCTGTGTTTTCTAGATGTCTGCATCCCCCAGTTCCTAGGGTTTTCCCAGTATGAAACTTTGATAGTATCGGAGTATAACCGGAACCGTCTGGTAAATCGGGTTGAGCTTCAAGAACGCAAACCCAACATAATGCCATTTTATATATTAGGCACTGCTTGAAGAATATTAAAATATATCAGAAACCTCTCGAAATACCTTCTGAAGCTGAATATTGGAGGTTCATGTATTTATTTCCTTATAGCGTGCCCAGATATGTTTGGCCGTCCACGTGACTGCTATCTTCATCTGTGACCCAGCCCCGCAAATTTTACCCGACCCTCGTCGACGACCTCCACTTCTCCTCTTCACAATCACCATCACCCAGGTATGAGAATTGCTTCTCTCATTATGCCTTTTTCTCGCCACCAACCAACATGCCCTCGCGGGTGAATACTTACAACATGGGTCACGAGGAATTCTAATGGCACCGCCCTAGTTTCCTCGTGTCTCCGTCCCTCACAAAGGTACTTCATCATTCCTCCTCTTTTCAACTTTGCGTTCGGCATTCATAACAGTGATGAACAAACTTGTCAACATGCAATGACGTACTCCGAAGCCCGAGCTTTTCGTAAGGAAAGGACAAATTGATTGGACACTCATTTTAAGAACGGCCGTCTGATTTTTCTTATGAATTCCATCATTTACGATGCTTACTACCGTGTTTTTTGAGAGCATGCTAACGACGAGAAAGAGATTAGGAGTGTCAATTACTATTACTTTCGCATCACCGCCGACTGAAACTAATTCACAGCAAAGGTACGCTACACATTCCGTGCACTCCATCTTTTTTTCTCTACGTATATGATGAGATTTATTGAGACCTGTTCTAAGGCCCTAGGCCAATGCTTATTTCATATTGCAAATTGTTCTATCTCTGATACCACGCTATTTCCACTTTTTTTTTTCCATTCTCGCATTCACAGCCCTAGACTCGTGCTGACCCGAAATGAAATAGTATAGATGGTTTCCCCGGAGACTTTCAAGATCCTTTACTTCGCGGCTGCTACTAGTTACAGCAAGTGTGACGGAGAAACTCTACCTGCGCCATTACCGCTCTCACAGTTGTATGAGAGTCTGGAGAAGAAGTATCCGGGTATCACGGAGAAGGTGCTGTGTGGGAGTATGGTCACCGTCAACTTGGAGTATGTAGACTTGGAGGAGGATGCCGAGAGGGTTATAAAACCCGGCGATGAGGTGGCTATCATTCCGCCCGTCAGTGCAGGTTAGAATAATAAATAATGAAGAAGTTTGAAAACTGTTATTTGTGTGTTGTAATTTTTGTTCATAATTTGCCTGGTTAAACTCACTGTCTGCGTCGTGTACACTGAGCGTATAGTTCAGGGACAGGCTTTGCTCGCTTCTTCCCTGGGTTCTTTGCCCTCTTGTACCATAGCCTGGAGCAGATAGATGTGAAAAACAAAGAGAGAGGGGAAACATGCACAGAAAGCAGGAGTCTCATCCCATCTCCTATTTGTTCGAACATACATTCCCCCTCTTTCTGTACGCCTCACGCAACTTCCACATCGGCACACCTTGGCTATTACACGTTGGCCAGCAAATCGTGTCTCGCCTTCACCCTCACCAACCTATCACTTCGCACTGCGCACGATACAAACAGGTATATAAAAACTTTAGATTCGATGACGTTGAATTAAGATACATTTTTCCAACCCATAACCCAACCAAACGTCCATAACTTCCATGTGGATTTCGCTAAAAGCCAGATAGTAATAGATGAATGTATGTGAGTCCCCCAAACCAAAGCCCCTAAAACCTGGGAGCATAGAGATAGATACAGTAGTGACAGTATCAAACATAAACACCCTTTCTCCCCCACCATCATACCATGCCACTCTAATCTAGCTCAGAAGATCATCCAAATCCCCGCCTGTCTTCGTCGTCGTTGATGTTGAGCTTCCATACGCAGGCGGCTTCGCAGCAGTCGCGCCAGTGCCCCAGATCCCTGCACTCGCCTTCTCCTGCGCCATAGTTTGCAAACTCGGCGTCTTCGAGACGGGAGTGGTACTCTTCTTGATCCCCGAGCTAGCCTGGTTCCAAATACTTCCGAATGCGTCGCTGCCGGGTTTCTTGGGCTGTGTCGACGATACCGAGGACAACGGCGAAGACTTTGAGCCAGTGTTATTTGTGGATACAGGGACAGAAGTGAAGTAGTTCGGTTGTACAGGTTGGAAGCTCGCGTTTGCTGGCTTCATCGCACCCATTGAGGCGAGACCACCCATGCCCGAGCCAGTGGTCACAGGTGTAATGGTTGGGGAACCGAACGCGGAGGAGCCGGCGGAAGGCGAGGGGGATGAAATCCCGACGAGGGAATCCATGCCGGATTTCTGGTTCGTCGATACGGGTTTGGGCTGGACGAGGCTAAGTGCCGAGGCAGATGACATCAGCGGAGGAGGGGTCATGGTAGTGAACGTGGCCATTGGGTTTGATGGGGCAGCCGGTTTTGCTGGTGCGGCAGACTGGAAATCATCAAAGTCGTCGTCGGCGGTGGATCCAAGGTCAGCGGAGGCTGATGCCTTGCCATTCGATGGTTCTGCGGAATCATCACCTCCTAATAGGTCAATCTCAAGTTCAGGCGCCTTCTTCTTTGGTGGCGGTTTCGAAGCGGCAGCTGCGGGCTCTTGCCGTCGGGATGGCGCGGGCCGCCGGGAAGAAGTTGCACCTCCATCGTCATACTCATCATATTCTTCAAACTTTTGGTTGCTTCTCGATTCGGATCTTGAGCTGTACCCGTCATCGTGGAAACCGCCGGTAGTAGATCTTGCGCTGAATCCCCCGCCATCGCCGTATACACCACCACTGGAACCGCCAAATTCTGCCGAGTCATTACCAAACCCTCCAAATCTCCGACCGGTACCCATAGATCCGCTAAAGCCACCACCCTCAACCCCAACGTACTTGGCCTTTGTCTGACGAGCTTTCTTCCGTTCCTGCCGAATCTTGTCCACGTCGGAAAGTAATTCTGCGAGCTCCTTTGCACGATTGCGGACGTTTACTCCTTGGTCTTTGCCGTTGTGATCGATATAGTAGAACTGACGGAGCATCTTAATAGTAGAGAGGTGGGAGCGTGCATCGTCAATGACTTGTTCGGCACCGTTCTTGATGAGAAACTCAAGAAGTTGAAGAGCCTGCAGCTCAATAATGTTAGCTGCTCAGTGAGCTCCTTTGAAGATGTGGGATCGAATTGGTTGACCTTGTAGATTTGTCGCCATTCCTCGGCAGTCTTATCGGTAAAACGCTTGTAAATCATAGGCATAATCTCGTTAAGGAGTTGACTAGTTCGCACATGCAAATGTTAGCCTCACCACTGACGGACCTCTTCTCCTCCGCCTCCTCCTCCTCCACCACCACCTCCTCCGCTGCTGCGATACCAGGGTCAATAACAAAGATACTCACTAGTTGTACGTTCCACTCGCAATCTCATTCATCAAGGTAGACGAAGCTCCCCAGGGTTCATTATTCGTTGCTTCCCGGACCTGTATCGGTGTTAATAGCTACTACCCCCGACCTTAACTGGCAATCGTCACCGTACCTTCGCCTCCATCTCGGTGTAGTTCATAACGACTATTTCGCATCCACATTGTGGTCAGCATTGAACATTCGGAAGAACAGCTACGCTAGAGCGGTGGGTGGGGTAGGGAGCTGCGGGTCTGGTGGGGCATAGCCGGAACTCGACGCGCGGCATCGCGGAGGTAAGGGGGACGCTCACCATTCTGTGCCTTCCGTACAGCGGCCTTGACTTCGTAGAGAGAGACATTATTGATAGCATCCCGGAGTGCGTCCATTTTGGAGAATAGATCTGTTCAGTGATGATGTTCGTGACGTCGTTGGTGGTGGGTAAGGTGGTGGGAATATAATTTGGACGTTTGCTTGAGGAATCCGGTTGTTTCAATCCGGACCGTGGGTCAGGGATGGAATCGTGGCAACAAAAAAATGTACAGAGTCGCATGCATTTGAAATAGAAAGCATCGCCGTATCTTCAAGGTTGTATAAAGAAGGTCGGGATACAGTTTAATATAAAAACCAAGAATGGTTCACACAATGTCACTCGGCAACGCGGTTAACTAAAGCGTGGAGGGAGCTGCGTTTGCACGGTTCGCGTGCTAGGCCATAGGTTTATGAAAAGAGAATGATTTAGTGTAGAAAGTATAGCAGTTTCTGAAGTATCCAATCGTTGCAAGGACTATCAAACAAATACGGTACGCTTTACTGTACTTCATCCTCGTATAGGACACAGCAAGATGTCAAGCACAGCACAGCCAAGTAAGCAAGACTGTCAATATGCACAATGATATCTAGATACGCGTTTCCCATAATCACCGGGATTGCTATTCAGGTCCAAATGCTACGTAGGTGATACAACTAAAGTGCACCTGCTGTGATCTGCAGGCGGTGAACGGATTCCAGGACCCATACTCCCTGCTCGAATATCTACCCAGATACAGGGGTTTGTTTTACGCGTCGCTTCAGGTCAAGAGGATTGTGTTTAGGTAGTGCTTAATAATGTTGACGAGTAATCCATCATGAGTAAGATATCATAGCGAGGCATGCCCACTATGTACCGCCCTCCAGCATATACTCACTTTCTTACCACGATTGTACTCATATAGCTCAGTTGGCGATCTCGGCCTTGATGACTTCTCGGGTACGTATAGTCGTACTGGGATAGATCATTCTGTAGTCGGCTACGCTGATCATATCTCTCTACCACCAGTTCTTATCTTCCCATGTCACTGAAGCCTTGCAATAAACTTGGTGCTGGCCGGAGTCGCCTAATTGGGCGAAATCTCGGGACCTTGCTTGTTCAATAACTGGTAGAAATCTTGCTGATACCATGGATTTAGTGCTTTCATCCACCCACAAATTGTGAAATCTCACCCGCAAGCTTAGAATCCCGCCCACAAACGTCACATTTTGAACTCCTTAGACCGTAAGATTGACGGCGTCAACTCTGGATTCTAGTCCATTGATCATACCGGAAACGCGCTGATGGATTTCTCAACAGATCTATAAATATATCATAGCCAATTCTAGCGCTATTGTATGTCATTGAAAGACCGATGCTTCTAACTCCGTCAGTAAAACTATGAAACCTGATTCATTTCTCAACTGCTCTTCCACTCTCAATCCAGAAAGTTGGCAACAACCCTAGAATCTCATTGGTGACAATCCGTATCTCCAGCATAATAAGCCTTGCAAACTGCCTCATCTCCTCCCCGTCAATCCGGCGTGGCAGTACTTACAGATACTAACCGCTCCTGCGTAACCCGAGCGGAACCCTCAATAAAATCTCCTTGGGCGAGACTTTTGTGACATGTGATGTCCGAAACATTGTGCTCGGTACAGTATCTTCGTCGAAAGACTTAGCGCAGTTCTCACGCTTATTCCACCACCGCCTAGGAGGATTGCCGAAGGTAGTAGTAGGATGGATGATAGCCCTCGGTCGTGCTGTACCCTACAGCGGATAGTCCCCGATGATGTTGAGTATTAAGCAGGCCAAAGACCAGATATCGGAGGTTGGAGGCACGTCTTCAAATAAATTCTCTGGTGCGCAGAAGTCCACCGGTATACCGAGGCGTTTATCGATGCCCTGGGGCTGTGAGAAGAATACTTCGCCAAAGTCATTATGTATCATAGTTAGCATGCGTACGAACAAATAATACTGTGGGATATGACGATGTGGCACCGTTGGCTGTTGAGATCTGTTGTTACAGGGCTGGTGCTAATTTTCTTAAGCTCAGCGAAATAGGTGTATGTACTCATGCCAGGTATGTGGAAGAGAACGTTACCCTGGTGGGACCTTGAAATGCCGGTTAATTTTATTTTCATCTCTACGCATATATGAGATCTGTAATTTGGAGATAGATATAGATAATTTCCATCGGAGAACATACCTCCAGGAACAATACCACACTTATGAGGCTTCGCAACGGCTCGAGGCTAACTAGACAGAAACTCCCCCGTCACTTCCAATAACTAATTGAACTTATCGCCGAGTATGACAGGACGGTGGTACCAGGAGCATATCGATGAGCATAATCGACGAGTCGAAGTCCATCATTGCGGCCCTTTGGCGTGTGTATAGTAAGGGTGCACTGAGAGGTGAGCTAGATGAGCATAAAGTTAGTTTGGATAGTGCGCAATGCTGCTTCGAGAAAAAGAACTTTTACCGCTTGCGTCATCGTCGGCAAGGATCGAGCACATCCCTCATCTGATCCTAACCCCTAAAATAATTTCCCTGCCCGCGATCTTGATGCCATATCGGACGAAGTAACTTGCATACACAGACTACGGCTTTGTGATGAGAACCACACATGCTTCTGGGAGAGGTACCTTGTTATCTAATCAAGTCCTTCATGACCCAGTGTGGCGAGCTCAATCCGAGATTTCATTCGTTCTTTCGAACAGCATCAATTGGGACTTTGCCCGTTACAAGCGCGTGCATGCAGTTCGCCCAAAAAACTAAAGCATTTTGCCACGGATACCACGGGCTAGATCCTCCTAACTCATGCGGCGACTGCCCCGACGCGTGCAAATGCGGTGGCCCCAATTGTCTAATAACCGAGTACTTGTGAAGAGTGGCAAGATGAGAAAGATAGAAAAGTATCACAAGTGAAGTACTAAGATAAAATGTGGAGTAGGAAGAGAAGACAGGAAAAGTAAACTGTCACAGCCACACCAGCCACGTGCGAGACGAGCTCTAGGCAAACATCGCTGCCAACGTTCTGCAGTGCAACCACATAGACACCGAAGGCGAGGCCGTCGGAAGCAACGGGCCAGATATCATCTCCACCAGTGTGAGAAAGTGGTTGGCAGCGGGTATTAGGCTTGACAGCATTGGCAGAAACGGCACGAATTGTCGCATGTCTTCTGCGCAGATGCCGAAAGAGATGCAGGGCTAAGAAATGAACCAAAATCGTCAAAGACACCGTTAGGTAGAGTATGTGGAACGCTCCGTTCCATCGAGAGGTTGCGTTTGCTCAGGCAAGGTACCATTGCTGTGTATCTGTCATTGTGGGATTGAGTGGAACACGATTCGCGTGACATGTGGGTTTCGGAGAGGAGAGTGATGGGGTGGCTAGGGAGCTGCCACAAATCGCAGATCGAACGGTCATTGCCATGGATATGCATGCAGCATCAGGGGTGGTTGAGTGGCAAGGTAAACATCTTCCTATCAGGTCGTCAACACCGAAGCCGGAATCGAGACATCAACACGCAACACGAACAGAAAGAAGTAAGTGTCGTGTGTAATTGTTTCTGCACCCACACTACTTGAGGCGAAAGCAAGTTAGAACGTCGTTTCCCTGAAGGAGAAGAAAAATCCGCCGCCCGCCGGACTGGCTTGTGGTAATCTCTAGTATGTAAACCACCAAGGCTCCCCCCCCCCTTACCACCTCCATCTCACAACCTCTGCACCTCTCCGAGTCTCACTCTCGTTATACCCACCGATATCGAGCGACCTTCCACCCATTCATTCATTCATTCATTCAATTGACCGCCGCCGCTGCTGCCTGTCGGCTGTCCATTCAACGACAGTCTCAGCCCTCGCCAATCGACTTATCTTACCGGTTGCATCCCCGCCAACCACCGTCAACCAGCCAAGAAGCGAGAATCAACCATCACACCCACCTCCAGATAGTGATTCTAATCCTACGTACAAGCTTTCCAACACTCAAACCTCTTCTCCTCACCAAATTCGTCCCTTTCGCATCGTCCCTTTCCGACCGGCGCGTTAGAATCTTGTCGTTGACGTCGACGGGGTTCCGGCTCGAAAAGGGTACGTCATCATGGATACCAGAGACCCTCCTCCGGGTTCGGCTGCGGCACAGCAACAACAAGCAAAGCCGACAGCTCACGATATGGTGAACGAAGCCCGCAAACAAGGAGTACCAGCTTTTGAATTCCCACCAGATGCATCGCCTGAAGATAAAGCTGCAGCGGCTAAGAAGGTACGTTCACCTTGTGGGGTGTTTATTCTTGTGCTTCCGGCAGTCTCGAACGGTGTGTCTGAGTTTTACAGGTATTTTGAGACTGACAAAAGTACAATAGGCAATACCACCTGGACTAGATTTGTCAAAGGCTAAAGCTATTGTCAAAGGCGCACGAGCCGGAGAAGCGGTCGTATCAGATCTTGTGAGTATTAGGATCAGCCCGACCCATAACCTTATTCCACACCACTACACTCCAAGATTGAGATTAAGCATGTTTGTTTTTGGTACTAATGATATTACCCCAGGATGGCGTGGGTGCAGTTGTAGACATGCCACCAGCTGCGACAAACGGAGTGACGGACGGAACAAGCCCGACAACGCCTGGAACGGCAGTTACACCAGCAAAATCTTCAGAGGTGAACGGTTATCCGAAAGCTGGCGACGGCGAGTGGAGAAGAACCGGATGGGAACCACGGTTCGGAAGCTTGAACGACGCGCTCGGTATTAACAAGGACGATAGTGTGACGGATCATCAAACTTTTGTGGAGGCCAGCCTTGATGACAAGTTCTTTGGAGGTAACATTCCTGGGTAGAACGTTATTTACGCAGCTCACGAATTGTAGAATGGTGGCATAACGCTGGTATAATTGTATTTTCCTGCTTGAGCACATGGTTCATCACCAAGATCGGAGGTGGGCTGGCATGGGTGATACTTATTGGGGCTGTCTGCGCAACATACTATCGAACGTCTATTCGTCGGGTTCGCCGCAATGTTCGGGACGATATCAATCGTGAAATGGCAAAGTCACGGCTGGAATCGGACGTCGAGACCCTTGAATGGATGAACTCCTTTGTCGTCAAATTTTGGCCCATTTACCAGCCAGTTATGGCTGCTACTATTATCAACACCGTCGACGGGATTCTTGCGGGCCAAACGCCCGGTTTCTTGGACTCTATTCGATTGTCAGATTTCACCCTTGGAACCAAACCGCCGAGAGTTGATCATGTCAAGACATACCCGAAGACTGACGACGATATTGTCGAGATGGATTGGTCATTCAGCTTTACACCCAATGACACCGCAGATCTGACTAGCCGGCAGCTCAAGAAAAAGATCAACCCGAAAATCGTGCTGGAAGTGCGTGTTGGCAAAGGTATTGCCAGCAAAGGTATTCCGATTATTGTTGAAGATATGGCCTTCTCTGGAACCATGAAGGTCAAAATGAAGCTTCAGATTCCCTTCCCTCATATCGAGAAGGTGGATGTGTGCTTTTTGGGTCCACCAACTTTCGATTACGCATTGAAGCCTCTGGGAGGAGAAACTTTCGGTTTTGATATTGGTTTCCTTCCCGGTTTGAGCGGCTTTATCCAAGAGCAAATCCACGGCAATTTGGGACCTATGTTTTATGCACCAAACGTGAGCTATCCCACTTTAGTTGCATTTTCTCCTGTCGCTAACAGTGATGTAGGTCTACACCGTCGAGGTTGCAAAGATGCTTGGCGGCGCCCCCATTGATACTGCAATTGGAGTTCTCGCGGTTACCGTTCACAGAGCCCATGGATTGAAGAACCCCGATAAATTCAGCGGAACTCCCGATCCTTACACGGTTTTCTCTCTCAATAATCGCGCCGAACTTGCCAGGACCAAAACTGTCCACGAAAGCGCCGACCCCAAATGGAACGAGACCAAATATATCATCGTATCGAATCTCAACGACAGCTTAACCCTCCAGGTATACGATTTCAACGAGATTCGTAAGGACAAAGAACTCGGCGTTGCAACCTTTGCATTGGACCAACTTCAAGAGGATCCTGAGCAAGAAAACCTCACTCTCCCTGTCACTAACAATGGCAAGGTCAGAGGTCAGATTATGTTCGACGTTCGCTATTTCCCTGTATTGGAAGGCCGTTTGCTAGAAGACGGAACAAAGGAACCACCTCCAGAGAGTAACACTGGAATTGTTAGATTCACCGTACATCAGGCCAAGGATCTGGACGCAAGCAAGAGTTTGGTTGGTATGTTGTCGCCGTACGCCCAGATGACGCTCAACAACCGCCCGGTCTTCACTACAAAGACCTTGAAGCGCAAGAACGATCCTGTCTGGGAGGAGTCGCACGAAATGCTCATCACCTATCGCAAGACCTGTAAATTGGGTGTTATTATCAAGGATGAGCGTGGTTTTGTTGATGATCCAGTCCTGGGAAAATACCAAATTAAGTTGACAGACCTCCTGGAACTGAAAGAAAAAGGAACTGAATGGTTCAACCTCGTGGGTGCTAAAACTGGACGTATCAAGATGACTGCACAATGGAAGCCAGTAGCTATCAAGGGCATCGCAGGAACCGGAGGCTACATTACACCTATTGGAGTAATGAGACTTCACTTCCAGAGTGCGAAGGATCTCCGGAATCTGGAAGCTTTGGGCAAATCGGATCCTTACATTCGGGTCTTGCTCTCTGGTGTGGAAAAGGCTCGATCTGTCACATTCGAAAATGATCTCAACCCAGAGTGGGATGAAGTGCTCTACGTACCGGTTCATTCTCCGAAGGAGATGCTGTCCCTCGAGGTTATGGATCAAGAGAACTTGGGCAAGGACAGATCTCTCGGCGCTGTTGAGCTAAGTCTTACCGAGTTCATCAAAGAAGATGCAGAAGGTCTGTACCAGGTTCACGACGAGAAGAGGAACCGTAGCGAAGGGCTATTGCTTGGTCGCAAAAGCACACCCAAGGGAGTTTTGAACTTTACTGCGACCTTTTACCCATGCTTGAACATAGCCGACCCAGAAGAAGAGGAAGAAGAGAAAAAGTTGTTGGAAATGGAAGAGGAGCAGAATGAGATCATCAAGAACGATCCGGCGAAGGCAGAATCTGCTGGGAAGGATACTGTTTCTACCCCCTCGTCGAAGAAGTTGGGAGCTCCCGAAGGACTAGACCCCACAAAGACTCCCGTCAGCCCGGCATTTACTATCACCAGCCAAAGCGACGATGGTGAGAAGAAGCCTCCTAAGATTAAACTGTCCCCCGAGGAACTTCTCAAGTATGGTATGTCAAACATACCTCTACTCGAAGATAACGAGCGAGGTACTAATCGATTTATACAGACTCTGGTCTCATCATCTTCAAAATCATCGAAGGTCAACTGTCTCACAAGGACTGCTATCTGGAAGTTCTCATGGATGACATGTTGTTTCCCGCCTTCTCTACCACAAGGATCCGATCCAAACATGTCAAATTTGATGAAAGTAAGTGGCACCATCGAACAAACATCATGTAACTGTGCTGAAAGTTTCCAGTCGGTGATGCCATGGTCCGAGAATTGGAGTTCTCCGAGATTACCCTCCGCCTAAGAGAACATGGAGACGAAGGTAAGGATAGTGTATTGGCCAAACTCAGTGGCAGCACTCTCGAGACCTTGAAGATGTGTTTGGTGAGTACTACATCGAGTCCACTTTTTGGATATGTTTCTAACTGGGACCGTAGAATAATCCTACGGTGCTTACTCTGAAAAGCAAGGACGGCGAGCTGAGCAAGGTTAAGGTTAGCTTGAAGTATATTCCGGTCAACATGAAACTCGACCCGAGCGAGAGTATCAGCAATATGGGCACTCTGCGTGTGGATATTCTTGATGCTGCGAATCTTCCCTCGGCGGACCGCAATGGCAAGAGTGATCCATTCTGTGTCTTCGAGCTTGACGGCAAAGAAGTCCACAAGACACAGGTGCAAAAGAAGACCCTTCACCCGGCCTGGAACGAGATGTTTGAGACTAAGGTGGCGTCTCGCACTGCGGCCAAGTTTACGGTGGAGATTTTTGACTGGGACATTACTAGCAAGGTATGCTATTGTAGGCCCTCTGTTCATTACGTGTGAAGCTAAAAATTAGATAGGCCGATTTCCTTGGAAAGACTGATATTGACCTTACAGCTCTAGATCCATTCAACCCGCAAACTTTTGTCTACAAGCTCAAGGGCAAAAAGGGTGAGGAAGCCAAGTTTGGAGAGTTGCGCCTGCGGATGGTATTCAAGCCGGACTACGTCACTCGAAGTCGTCAAGGATCATCGACATTCCATGGCACATTTGCTGCCCCGGGCAAACTCGTGACTGGCGTTGCTGGAGCTCCTTTGAAGGTTGGTGGCTTCGCAGTTGGCGGCATCAGCAAGGGTGCTTCCTTCCTCAAAAAGAACACCTTTGGCCGCTCAAAGGCGGCTGCAGCCGCAGAGGAAGAACCAACGATTGTGGAACCCGAGATGGTACGAACGACTACAAATCAGACGCGTCCCAAATCCAGCGGCAGTGCCATCCGAAATGTGGACGGTGCTGGTGACGATCAATTGAACACTCCTAAACGTGGTGGCTCTTCCAACGGTCTGAGCCCAGATTCCGCTATGGGTGGTACGTCCCCACACTCGCGTTCCCGCAGTACTTCTAGTCAGCGTTCTGTCCCCGGGGTCATCGGCAGTGGACCGGATTCTGGTACTGCTACTATCCGCCTCGTCTCTGCTTCCGGTTACCCCCCGGGAGCGAATGTGCAGGTCCGCATCCGGGCAATAGACAAGAGCAAAGATATCCTCAAGAGCAAGAGCATCAAATCTAGCTCCGGTGACGTCCAGTACGACGAGTCATTCACAGTTCAGTGCTTTGCGAACCAGCAGTTCAAGATTTTTGTGAAGGACAGCCACCTCTTCAAGGACGAGGAGCTGGGAGAGGGTCTGTTTGTGGTCGACGATACCGGAACCGGACAGGAAACTGTCGTACAAGCCGGCGAAGGGAGAATAACTCTCAAAACAAGCTTTAAGAGCGCTGAAACCGCAAGTAACGATAGCCCGAAGGCAGCGAGGAGAGGATTACTAAAGAAAGGCTAGATCTACGGATAAAACGGGTTCAGTAAGAGATGGACTAAGGGTGAGAATGGAGGAACGAGTGGATTGGAAAGAGAGGGAGAGGAAGAAGGGTACGGGAATGGGGTAAGGCTTTCTTCCGTGTTTGGGTTTCTCCATAGCGATGTAGGGTTTTCCTTTGGACTTTGATTTTTGTCATGTTTGTTTTCTTACTCTTATGCGAGACTATGTGAGAAACAAGGCTTGTCTGAGTGGGCGACGGCGACCCGATGTGGGCATCAACAAACGAGTTTTATTTTTTTATTTTACTCCATCTTAATTTTCTTTGTTGCGCTTGTGTTCGATGGATGGTATAGGTGGTACATCTGGATTTCAAGTAGGGATGGGAGGAGACGGGATGAGGTTTTGTATAATACCGAGTTGTGCGTTTTTTTTTCCGCACTGTTTTTGAAATGGAATGGCAATGAATCTATGGAGTACTCCTCACGCGCCCAAGCACGAACTGCACATAGGCGATTGAGTGTCTTTCATGACCGAATCAATATACATAGAACGGCAGCTATGTATCATCGTCCTATTTTTTGTGGTGCTGGTATTCCAGCCCCCACCTGTTGACTCGGGAGTTGATTTAGTCACGTGCCATATATTAGCCTATGTGACTTTTCATGACTCCCACGTCTCCCCGTTTTCCTTCCTTTGCATATTATACCGCCGTCTAACTCTATTATATGAAATATATTCGGTAGCACCCGCTATCTCCATAATCCTAGACTTCTTTCCGAACCAACCCAAAGGAACTCAAGCATCTAGTATGAACATGTCTAATCCTCCTCTCCCGAATCCACCACATTTACAAACCAACAACGCCCTCAAACCCTCTCTCTAAATCCCTCCTCAAATCCCCCACATCCTCCACGCCTACACTAAGCCTCAACAGCCTCTTATCACATCCCGAATCCGTCATCGCCCTCCACTCAATCAAACTCTCCACGCCCCCAAGGCTCGTCGCATGTCCCCACAGCAGCAACTTACTCGGCAGCGTCTTCGCCATCTCTTTACTCTTCATCACCAAACTAAAAACCGGACCAAACCCTCCGGGCATCTGTCTCGGCAACCATTCCCCGCCCTCCTGCAAACTCGCATGCGTCACCTCCTTCACAGTCTGTTGCACCACACTCCCCTCCACCGTTAGCTGCGCCTGGACCCACCCTGCAAGTACACTCGAACTCGCGCTCTGCCGCGTAACTCGCAGCTCCAACGTCTTCAATGACCGCAGCCCAAGCCACGCTTCCATATTCCCCATCGTCGCACCAAGGTACAGTCGCTGCCCGCGCAGCGTTTCCGCCACAGCTGTGCTCCGCACACTCAGCATCCCCGCCAACATGTCCGAATGTCCGCCGAAATACTTGCTCCCGGAGTGCATGACGTAGTCGGCGCCGTGCGCGAACGGGTCCTGTAGCGGCGGCGGCGCAAATGTAGCGTCAACACTTACCAGTGCACCCACAGCGTGCGCACGCTCTGCGTAAGCGCCGATATCCATTGCGATCCCGGTCGGGTTGATTGGCGTCTCGATGTGCACTAGGTCACCCTCCTGCGGCGGTGTGGAGAGAGGGAGAATCGCCATCCCGGTGAGTTTGGAGAATAGCGCGGCGGTGCCGTGGCAGCCGTGGTAGCCGTCGGTGATCAGAAGACGTTTTGGATTTGTGTTGACGAGGAGCGCGTGGAATGCCGCCAGCCCGGAGGAGTAGACGACGGTTTCTCCGCCGAGTAGGGCCGCGAGCGTGGTTTCGAGGCGGGTGCTGGACGGTGCCGTGTGCCGCGAGTAGACGTGTGACAGCGGCCCGCTGAGGGACGGCGAGGACGGGTACCGGAAGTTGGTGGAGACGTGGAGGGGCGGCGCGATGTCGGTGCATGGCGCTAGGTGCTCGTCGGCGTGGACCTGGAGGGTTAGCTGGGCGGGGGTGTGGCGGGGGGGACTTACGGCCAGTGTGGAGAAGGAGAGGTTGAGGTCTTTGAGGTTCGACATTGCGGCGGATTGAGTAGGAGGAGAACGAGGAGGAGAACGAGGAGAAGAACGAGGAGGAGGAGAATGAGAACGAGGAGGAGAACGAGGATGGTCAGTCCCTCCCTCCTGAGTTTTCATCCCATTACCAATCACCCCGCTTTCGTGTCATGGATAGATAATTTGGCTTTCTGTCTACGGCATGATGATGCGATGTTAGTCTATCGCGGACTTCCCCACACCACGTGATCCCGTATGCATCATGATATATCACATCAGGCCATTTCGCATTACTAAAAATCCCGCCATATCACCGCGTCGGTTCTTGCAATATGCCTTCCAGTGACGATCCTTCCCTATGTTTGTCAAATACTCGCTTACTAGCCTATCATATTTTATCTACAGCAGATGTTTGATCTGTATCAAACACCGCGAGCAAAAAGTATTCGACGAGGCATTACACCGTTAAGGAACACGAGGATAGCTTACATCGTTTTGGATCCTCTATTCTTCACTCTTTAGCCATCAGCACACATGCTTATGTCATGATACGTCTCGGGCCCGTCCTGAGCTATCTTGTCCTGGACACAGGTGCCAGAACTATTGAGGGTTGTCGGAATTATTATTGCACAACATTACGCTGTGTATCAGAACGGTCTCAGACTTCGCGGAACCAGTCGAGTATGCGGCGGTTTCGGTCACTGTACAGAAGGGAAGGAGGTGGAAAGGACGAGGATGTATCAAACAGGATACTAAGATGCGGGGACGATCCTTTAAACACATTCTAACGTGGTGCGAAAGTTGACTAATAGAACCAATTTCTGGCGGAAGGAAGCATGAAGTTTAGGGTGCTTGAGCCTTAGGAATGCCTTGAGCATTTCATGTGGATGTAACTAGCACTTTCTAAATAAAGAAAGTGCGGTTCAATCCAGATTTCCTTCCCAAGATCAACCATGTTTCCAAATTTGTTGTTGTTTGGTTTAATCATACTGTATTGACTCTAATTAGAGTATGACAGTGTTTCCAAATTTTACATCCACAGTTAGATTTAACATGGCTTGCCTTCATCCTCTAATGTTTCACGCTCAATATATCTACAGAGGTTTCTGTCATGTCCCTAGATTGTATTAATCGTAGGGCCCGGTATAGTAACTTTAAAAGCTGCCGCAAGGAGTCTCCTTCGTTTTCTCTCACCATACCGGATGACGTATGTGGCGTTTAGCCGATAGATCGATAACTTCTCGCTTATCGGATGTCATTGACTGTCCCACCAACGCCAACCATACAACAATATTGCACCTCATTCGAGCAATTGCACTTTATTTGCTCTCGTTGGCTATATTTTACTATGCTAGGTGGAAAAAGAACGTTTGGTGTACCAGAGCAACTTTTATCAGACGCTGAGACATCTCCGTTACTGCATTACCTCCACCATCGACCATAATTTCAACACGTTCAAAAGAAAGAACCACTCTTGCTCTTACTAGGAAGAAATCAAAATGAAAGCAAAACCTAAAGAAAATCCCCATGATAACCGGGCTGTATAATTAAATGAATTCTGTAAGCCTATGACATGGACGAACAACTAATGAGATGGATTACTAACCTCATATGAGAGCGTCCCAGACCTCTGGAAAGCAAACTTCAGCCGACCAACCCGCTTCATCTTATCTTGAACCGTTGTTTCCATTCGTATAACGGTCTCTCTATAGAGAGTATTACTTGTCCAGTCATATCCACACAGAGCAACCCGCAACATCCCTCCCTCCTGCCCACAGACAATTGCAGCAGATGGTGGCTTTACTGCTAAGAACGAGAGAGCGGTCATTGTGCCTGTATCAACAAGGGTAAATACCCTCTCATCCGTATTAGAAGCAGTTTGCGCATCTCTGATGCGTTGCGCAAAGGAAGTTTTGAGGCAAGGATCACAACCCTCGCGTCGGTCGTGGGCGCTTCGCTGATGGTGCGATGATGTGGACCCGGCTGCACTCCAGGTCAGGCGCTTGTCATAGGATCCGAACAACGTCTCCTCGATGGTCTCGATTTTAAGGTGTCCCTCAAAGCCAAACAGCCACGGTTGACGGTCCCAGACCTTGCCGGTATCCCTCCTTTGCACAATGACAGGCGATGTAAACACCAAAAGCCACCCCACCAGAAAAAAAACAGTACCAAAAAAGTGGGCGACAGGATGTGGAATCAGAGTTGCGACAAGCATCCCGGCGATAACGTACACTAGTGCCAGTCTCAGAAGTCCATTTGATATATTTCTCTTCCACGACCACTTCGTCCCGAAAGCTATGGGAGCAAATCCCTTCCATCTTATGCTCGCGCCAAAACACCCATCCAGAATGATGGTTTCCTGGGTGAGATCGTGCAGGCTGCCAATTCCAGCTACTTGACACAGTGGCTCTATGTCCCATAGGTTTGCGCTCCAGTGGTCTTCTAAGGCTATCCAGGAGACATTCCTACTGATGCGGGCGGGCGGGTTGATGTCTCTGCCGCGTTCATCTACCCGGCCGGGGTTGGGTCTAGGACTGGGTGGCTTCGGAAGAATACAGACCATGCGCTCGAGCAAGCGGTCACTGTCGTTGGCAAAGGAAAGGCGAGCAAATGCCATGAATGCACTATCAGTAATATATGCCTTTGGCCTTCTCCGCAGAAGTCCCATCAACACGTAACTGAGGTCTCCATCGTATTTCTGATCCATTCCACGAGAGTTCAGGCAGTGCAATGTTATCTTTACCAGTTCCAATCGGCTTAGATTGATTTTCCCGTCGAAATGATCAATCATTTGACTCGAGAGTTGATGGTCTACCCACGCAATTTCGGCGATAATCTTCTTGGTGAGTGGGCGGGTTTTACAGCCGCAGTACCTCGCCGGGACAGCCGCACCAAGCCCACCCACAGGCACCCCAGCCGCACCTGACGGAGGTGGCGGCGGCTGACAGCTTATCGGGTTCGTCGGATTCCAAGTTCTGATGTCCCTCATTCCATCCATATCGCAAGCATAATAGACTTTGATTTTCTCGTTCTTAGACATCAGCAGCTCTGGAAATGTCCACATACGTCCCCCCCAATTTTTAAGCAATTCGTTCTCGTCCAGCAGTTTTGCTGGGGTCTCGGGCTGCCGGGGACTTTCTTCTTCAACCTGTTCCTAGACCCATCGAACCCGTCAGAAATGGCGAGGAATATATATAGTAGCAAACATCGAGCACTTACCGCACCTGGGGGCTGTCCGAGGATGATCACAATAGCCGCAGCACCTCTGATGATATCACTCATTATATAAATTTCCTTAGTTTTCTTTTCGTTATATTCTTTCTCCCCGATTTCCGGCATATTATTTTTCCTCTTTTTCTCATTTACTTCGTCTATAGGTGCAATCAAACATTGTTCGCTAAGCCAAAACGCCTTTTTCTTCTCGGCAAGTGTTGCATGAATTGCAAGTGATACTAGTTGTGCGCCATAGGGTCCGTCCATCCATTCCATCTCTTCTACCTGATCTGCCAGAGGTTGTCCTGATTGACTTGCTTTCCTAGTTCTGCCTTTTTGACAGGGGAACTGCGCGCTAGTAAACGAAATGAATACATAAGACGGGACTTTATCGACTTCATAATCCTCGGTGTCTTTAACTTCGTACTCGACGTTGTCTCCGACCGTATTGATCACACAAAGTCTGTGAGGACGTTGTGCGTGTTCACCAGGCTTGGGCTCCAGCGCCAGCGAGGTTGAATAAAGAGGGTTTGCCGCTGGTATTTCTGTAGAGGCGGGGGCGTTCTCGTCCAGAGTTTTCCATTCCTTTGGATATTCCCAGAGCTTAAACGGCAACGGTGGATAGTGGCCGGTATATTTGCCCCTTCTGGACAGGATGAAAAGCTGTAAGATGCTAACCACTATACATGTGAGAATCCAAATCCCGATGAACCCCAGCCAGTGTAAGGGGTTATCTTCGAGCGGAAAATCTCTCTTGTAATTCCAAGGCCAGTTGGCAATGATTACAATCGATGGCCCACTTTTCTTGATATTGACACGCCCCCAGGTATGTGCACGACTGTGTTTGCAGACGTCACCAGTAGCTTGGACAACCAATCTCTTCATGCGTCCGGAAGTTGGGCTGAGATACCGATCGTTCTGGCGGCCCCTATGCAGTCTTCCCATGGCGTCGTATTGATGGTGTATGACTTGGTTCTGGTAGGAATGGGTGGGGAGTATGTAACGCCGCGGATTGTTGTGACGAAAACGCTGGTTTCTGTGGTGTAAGGGCAGGAAGTTGGCAAAGAATTGGAGAATGGGCTGGGAAGCCTGGGTCTCATGGTGAGTCTACATTCTGACAAAGGTTAGGTAACGGGTATACATCATCTTGGTCGCCTTGACCAGCAGGATCTAGTTGTGGGTTCGACATTTCGTTCCTCCTAGTTCGTGAATTAATTATATTGTACGCTGGCTCGGGTAACGAAGCTCACGGGAAGCAGAAGTCACCGGAGTAGTGGCTTTGTTAGACACGCGAGATCTGGTGAATGTATCAAAATGTGACGGTGAGACGAAACAGTGATTCCACGGAAAAGTTTCCGACAATGAGACTTTGTGCTGCTTATTAATATCGAATTAGGCAGTCGATGCTGTTTCTTCAAAAGAGAGATGGATCATTCTTGGAGACCAGTGACCCAGGGTGAGATTCGGACTGGTGCTTAGCAGAATGTTCAGCCTTGATGTTACTTGTGACACGCTGCATAAACTGAAGGTTGTAGGTACGGTTGCTTTTTCGTGTGCAGTGATGCCTAGCAATTATGTGCAACAGCAATGCCGATGGTAGGCTCAAATTGAGATGTCTGAATACCTGTTTCAATAGAAATGTTGCACACTCGTTGCTTCTTTCGCTCGCATGAATCGCTGTCGGCTCCAGGAGGAGATTTCATTGGACCAGTCGGGACGAGGCTGAGCGTTTCATGGATAATCGCCCTACAGCCCCCGTGGCCTATATTAGTCACACAAGAATATCCTGACGAGCTCGGCAGATAAGGAGTTCAAGGAATGACGAGCATCAGATGACGATGGTATCCTAATTGTGCGCGCAGAATCCTCGTACGTTTACCACCACAAAGTTACGAGAATAGAAGGAACAGTAGGGGAGACATCAAAACTCAACAGACCCCAACAAAGCCAACCAACCATAACAAATTAGCCACCATCGACTTTTCGTGCGCAAATTATTGGCAAGCGGGCTCACACCGTACTCAGGACAAAATGGAAGTTTCTTTTCCAATAGGGTTTTCATTGGATACTTCTTATATGTACATGGCACTTGGATAACTTGGCAGCTCCTCTGGGCAACTCAACTTGTTCTCCCAAGTACAAATCGATTTCGCTGGTGATTTAACTACTCCCAAGAAGCTTTTATGAGACCGAGAATAACTAGAACACCATCGCAAGGGGAAATTTCTAGTCCATACATTCAGCCCAAAGACACTACCTAGCTGCCCAGTCCTACAGTAGAACTAGCCGCTAGAAATTCAACAAGTCGGGGATGTGCTGACACACATGACGTGAACTAATCTCGGCGGGGTAGGGTACAATTACTTAAGTGAGCTTTCAGTGATGACGAGAGGTGGGGGAACTGCAGGTTGGTTCTGTAGGGACGACACCGTTTAGGCTTATCAGTTAGTACACTGTTGTTTACTAAATTCATTTGATAAGAATACAATTTAGAGTAGTTAACGAACATCCAGTTAATGGCTGAGTGGCAATTCTAACCAGCCTGAGAGCTGTCCAGCTGAGTAGTTTGGAATGTTACTATATATCAAATTGGCCCCCTCGCCTTTCACAGCATACAACTAGCTGAACTTGGCTAAGTTATACACTAACACTACTCGAAATATGCCACACGAACTTTCAGTGCGAAGAAAGGGAGTGATTCCTTTCCGTGTGAGGCCTGGTGCCAATGCAACAGGCTCGGACACTGGTTTACTAGCGTCTCAGGTCAGTTTTGTTGTGCTCTATGGGTATTGACTGGATGATACATGCTAAGCATGGTAGCAGAGTGGAATAGGAAATGGTTCTCAAGCAACTCAACCTGTTCAGCCTTCAATAACGGCAATTTCCCCTCCAACAAACGCAGGTCTCCCTTCAGTCGTTCCAGCGAATACTCCTTTAACAAGTCCACCCGTATGTGAATCAAAATCCACCGTTCAAACAAAGGCGTTGACTTTCGCAAGAGCTCCCAGAATGCTACTCAGGAGGGTGATATCGATGACTTTGACCCATTCATGGAATCTGCGCAGCAACTCGACCAATATCTTCCAACTGAAAATGCAGCTCCCAAAGCCGCTCTTGTTTTCAACGTCTATGATTCGCCGGTGGGCTCGAGTAAGTGACTTTGCTGAGGTTTACTTATATACTCAAGTAGCTGATGGGATACCGCACGAAGAATCTGAGAATTGCAACATGGAAGCACTTAAGCAGGTTTGTGCTTGGGGTTGTTTGAACTCAAATATTGACAACTAGAGCAGCTTGAAGGGCCTGGAGTCCTGAAACCAGAGGTTCGGATTATGTATGTAATCGCGTATCCTTAGTTAGAATAAGGGAAACTAAACGTGAAAACAGATTTGTTTACAAGGACAGACCCCACCCGGATGAAGTTCAGAGTAGCCCCATGCCGAATGATGGACGTCAGACGGGAGAGTGTCAGAACATATCCAGTTAGATTTCTTTCTAAGTGTGAAGTGCTAACAGGAACCAAGTTATCATACCGATACCAGCCGAAGAACCTCAACCTAGTCAGGCTACCATCAACAATGACTTTCGTGCGCTTGCCAGATTATATAACATTCCGAATACGTTTTGGGTAGGTCGGGGCGCTGGCGTTACTCAAGGCTTCGGGAGTAAAACCTCCTCCGAATATAATTGTGAGTATTACTTCTGCTCCTCAACTGTAACATTGCATTACAATTAACAAAACAATCCATAGGTTCGTGGTTTCATATGGTTTGCCCCCGCTTTGGAGAGCAGCCTGTGGTCAGTCCGTGTCTGAGCGTCAAATGTTGCAGCATCACTAAATGACGCTAGACAGAGGAAACTGCCCAACTAGACGCTACTCCACTAGAAGCCAATTTAACAAACGCTACTGAACCAGGCGCTAATCGAACAAGTGATAATCCACCAGACACTAACCCATCCTTCGATTCCTATTTTATTGGTCATCTGATAGGAAGCGTGTTCTTACGATGGCAACGGCATTCGGATTTGGGTTCACCGAGAATTGATTTGCTATGCTTCCTTGCACATGTTGACGTCGATAAAAATCGCATCGAAGAGCGCATGTTGAAGGCTGTTCAAAACAGAAACATATCCAAATGTCTTCAAGACGCATATGCTCTGTATATTCCAATATTGCAGGAATTATTTGTGACGATCAACGGATATGCTGAAGCACTGAAGACTGATATTAAAAAGCACGAGAAGGCATGTGGAGTCACAAATACCTTGTCCTAAACCCCATTTAATAAAATCCTCTGGCTGATCGGCGTTATTAGATCATTTTCAACGAAGCGGATAAAAGTATTAATGGCAGTATCCTGGGCCTCTACTCGACGGTAGATTTTGTAACACTTCACCATGTTGCCCGACACATTATACACCTTAAAGAAGGTGTTGATGGCATGCTTTTGACCATCGAAAGTCTTCTCAAGCATAACGCTTCCATAGACACAGTGGAACCACCGTCTGCAAGTGCTTTGACGCCTGGGAGTTCGAGCCCCAGTGGTCTGATGAATATAAGCCAGGTTGAAAATCGCCGGGAATGCATAGCGCAAACGCAAAGATCGCTAGAGCACGTGGAACGTTTGTTCCAATCAACAAATCAGCAGTTGCTCTCCCTGAAGGGCCGAGCAGACAACATGATTAATCTAGTATGCATAATTCTCCCAATTTCAAGTACTTCATTCACTGATTGCAACCTACTATAGGCGTTCAACTTCAATGCCCAGCGAGATTCTGCGTCGTTTCTCATCATCGCTATTCCAGCATTAATATTTCTCCCAGTGTCTGCCATAGCTGTAAGCGTGACCCTTACCACCCCCCATGCCTTTCAATGCTGAGATATCGTGAATCAAGAACATCTGGAGCACCGCGTTCTTTGAACAAGATGAGACGAAGAACGTGATAAAAGCGAAGAATTTCGGCCTGTTTTGGTGGTTGGCAGTGCCTTTGACGCTTGTGGTTCTTGCGGGTTCATTGTTTGGCAGGCAGATGATATTGGGGAGGCAGAGGGGGCGGCCAGCGCTTGTATTCTTGCGAGCCTGGCTAGTGTGGTTGCTTGAACTGTTACACAAAGCATGTAACTGGGTTATGGGCTCTCAGCGAAGCGCTGGTGGAGAATGAAGGTTGTTGAGGTTTGAGAGATGCAGATGCAGATGGGCACTTTAACAGGAAATCTAAGAATGCATCATGCTGCATATGGCGTTTACTGCCTTACCCGGGTCTCAATATACTTTGCTCCAGGTGCACGTGATCTAAGCCCGTCGCACAAAACCTTAATCTAACGGAGACAAACAGCCCGCTACATGTAACTCCCGAGGTACTCAACAACGTGTTGGGCGCCACAATCAGCCCAGTCTAGGGAAACCACCAACTTTAACAGGAGTCCAAGAGATGGTTTCCTGTAGATCATAGTCTGTCAGGCTTCCCTGGTAGTCTTGTACCTCGTTAGTACTAGTTCTAAACATGTTTATCGTGGTTCCGACTAAGAAAATTCCAATTGCTGTCTCAGTGTTTCCAGCCACCATGAAATCCCTCCAGCAAGGGAGCCTTTTTGCCTCCTCAAGGAGTTCTTCCCAGCAAGCGAACTGTACGCGCACTCCCGGGACGACTCCGAGCTTATCCTGCATACCGCTATCCCAGCCATTCAGGCTGCCCGTTTTGCAGTATGCATGTGTTTGAAGTTGTTTTAAAAGTATGCTGTTTATTTCGACGTTTAAACCCCTGAAATTTCGGAACCCTGATGCTCACCGCACGTTCTCGGCTATTACCCGAGTTCTTCCTGTCGGGCCTGATGGCTGCTTATGCGGGCCTTATGCGCGCTCTACAATGTTCGGTCTGGGATGACTTAGGAAACGAAACGCTGGAACCCACAACGCATAGCGCTCGCCGGACCGACTGAACCAAGGTAGTCGGGCGGCTAGGAACCTTGGACATGAGCGGCCTTAGATATCCATATGTATATGCTATCTCTAGAAATGGTATATATATCTTATGCCTCGCCCATGCATTCCCGTCCATCTTGTCACTCCAGTCTATCTTTTTAATACCAGTTAGCGTGTTGATCACCACTGTCCGCGATGCTTTTCACCTCTACATTCATTATTGTCGTCTCTCTGGTAGCAACTGCCGTTGGACACGGCGTTATCACTTCTCCAGCTCATCGAGAGGTAATCCCCCGTCAGCACGCACAGAGACCACACCTTGCTAAAACTACAGCTTCAGCCTGGACCCGCCTTTAAAGCAGCCTGTGGCACAACCGCATACAGCGTCCTCAGCTCCGACCAATACGGCCCATCCCAGAACCTCGTATGCTCCCTCCACCCATAACGCCAACCGCACAATCTAACACACAGCAGAAACAGCAAATCGGCAGCGATCCCACCTTCAACGCCGCCAAATGCAACATAGACCTCTGCAAAGGTCTGCAGTTCCAAGACAACATCGCCCACGTGTTCAACTACACCGCGGGAATGGTGATACCAGTAAGCTACGATATCCGCGCGCCACACCCGGGGGTAGCAAATCTCAGCGTGATCGATACTGCGAGCAACAAGATGATTGGGAAGCCGATCAAGACGTTCGCTGTCTTTGCCGAAAATAACGCAAACCCGGCGGAGCTGCACTGGAATTTTACGATGCCGAGTTTGTGCGGGAAGTGTTCTACGCCAGGGAAGTGTGTGCTGCAGTTTTGGTGGGATTCGAGGAGGTGAGTAAATCCGGTGTGTGTGGTGGGGTAAGGAGTTTTTGGCTGATGTGTTGCAGTGCCAACCAAACTTATACTTCGTGTTTGGATTTTACGCAATAGTGTTTGGAGATTTAGACGTGGGATTGGAGCTGGCATTTCGCAAGAAATGGAGGCGGACATTCGTTTATTCCCTTATCTACCCACATATGTACATACTATCTAAGAGCATGGCACTCTTCCAATGTAAATTCGTGATTACCCTACGCAATGATTGATAATAGATGATCCATCTAAATTTTCCACTTTAGAGAATCCATCCAAGCACTAGTCCGCGGCGCACCATTATCGCCGCCTGCACGAACGAATAGATGGAAATTATTTCTATAACTTTCTGGCTTGTAACTACTAGTTTCTTAGTGCACGCAATAGTCGAACTCTCAGAAGTCGGCTGGGCTAAGCGACTTTCTGAACTCAGCTTCTCCGAGCGGGGTTGCATGTTAATTAAAGTTCAATTCAAGTAGCTGGTTAAAGCCCAAGCTTTTTTAAAAACGCTGCCTCTGAACGCTTGTTCGACTCCACTTGGTACCTGAAGTGTTAAAGTCAGCTTGTTGGCTAACTTGGCTCTAAGAAAACTAGTAATATCCATACAAGCGAAAACCCCTCCTTGTTCTTCGTATTCTCGCTCACCCCAGAAATCCGCCCGCTGTTTCTAACTGGATCCCGTGGGGTTTACCCCGTGACCAAAAGAGGAAAACCACCACGTTCCACGTTGTTCCAGGATCATGGACGCGAGGTAATGGCGCCCCCAGCCTCTCCGTAGCTATCTACGCCTTACGTCGAATAATCGAGACAGACGACTCCCAGGAGACCGTCAGAGGGATCTACTACAAACGTTCAGCACCCACACGATCAGTCAAAGATAAAATCACGCCATAAATTTATCCCCACAGCGACCAAGGCAAAAACGAAAGAAGGCTACTTCAACTGGAAGCCGTTCCGCGATATAATAAGCATAAATGTTAGTCCCTATAAGTTGATTATACTAGCGCGAATTTATCGAACGAGTCAAGTTTCTCCCAGCAACAAAAATAACCGATAAGATACCGTCTGGACGGTAGCTCTGGTGAAACTATGGAGCGTCTGACCTTAAACGTGGGAGTCGGAAGGTTTGAAACCTAACTACTGCTGAGTAGACAGCGGGAGCTTGGGTTAATATATTGGGAACGTGGTGAGCAGGGTTAATCCGGGCGTGCATGTAGACCCTACTCCGAACTCTCTATCTTAATAGTTATCAGTGGAAACTTGAAACTAGATATACTGATGTTAGAATCTACATAAAAAAGTAGCCCGCGTTCAAATGTACTGCACTGCCTACGTACCACCTATCAAAAAGATTCGATAAATTGAATAAAACAGGGGCGGAGCACCCCACAGAGGCCTTTATTTTTGGCTGGTTCGCGAAGGTATTCTAACTAATCCGCCAATCCGGTTCGGTCGAAACGTATTTAAAACCGTCCCTTGCAGATGACGAAAAGCTTGTGCAATATTCTCAGGTGTTCGTCTTGGGGTTGGGGGTACATAGACGCTTATATTTTCAAAGAAACGAAATGTTTCCTCGCATTCCATGGCCAGCAGCCGCGCGATTTCGCCACCACCTAAATATTTCAACATATTACATCACCAGCAGCGTTTTTTCCTCAAAACGCGAAGTAGATATGGTAAGCGCAAAGTAACACACCAGCCTGGAACAGACGCTCACTCTTGAGTAGCATATAAAGAGTGTCTCGTGTTTCATGCAAAGTGGGCAGTTTAAGTATCCGTTCTTCCCAGATACTATGACTTCCACGCTCCCCTTTAGCCGAGGTTGCTAAGCGCAGAATAATGGCATTGGCCGAATTAGTGGGCTTGATACATCTTAGCGCTGAGTGTATCAAACACCAATGACACACAAGCCCAGCCCGGGGATTCCTGCATATAGTCATGAGCCCGTTGTCCATTTTGAGCACATACAGGGCCAATTTTTTGTTTGTGGCAAGTGGACGAGGAGGGCGATACCATATAAAAAGGCCATTTTGGGAAGCGGTTTAGTGTTGATGATAATCCGTTTCTTAATGACCCCAGAATTTTCTCGTACCCAGCCGCAGGAGGCTGGGCACGAGAAACCCCCCAGAATAAGGCGATCGTAGAACCGTTTCCCTGCTGTTGATGGTTGTCGAAATACTAGTGGAGCTGCATAACCCATAGACGACTTTTGGCCGCTAGGCTAAGCGTCAGCGAAAATACAGCCGTCTGACAGACTAGGAACTGCAACTGTCTTTCCTTACGTCTGGATCTAAGCACATGTACTTAGTATAGTGTGAGGGAGATTAAATAGGCGGTGAATGTTGCTGGTGGTAGCTGAGTCTTAGAGAGCGTGGGCTATCACTTTTGCTCTTTTTTTTGGTGGGTACCTACAACGGACGAAGAAATAGCTTGCGAGCATCAAGTGAAGGATACCAAATCTTGAAGCTTTATTTTCCTGACTGTATTTGTTTGGACATTTCGTGTTTGCAGGTGACACAAACAATTCTAGCCCCTGGACCCGCCTACATAGGTGATGGACATGGTTGGCCTGGTGTACAGCCGAAATATTGCTACGATGCAGATAATTAGTCTATCGGTGAGGCAGAGCGAGTACTGGTTCTTCAGAGGCAAGTTATTGCGGGATGTAGATAGCAGGAACTTTCTAGGAAGTTTATCGACGATTGTAACTGCAATGATGTTTACATGTTACCACTATGACACCTGGGTGTTACTTGGATATTGCGTGATGGAGCCTGTACAGTCGCAGTAAAAAAGTGGGCTTACGCTTGAGGGATCTTTTGGGCGTGTAAACCACAGCTCCTCGCTGTAGTGCTACTATGAGTACGACACTCTGTGGTATGCTATGGTGCGATGCAATAGCTCCAAGTGAGGGACATATACATGTATTGTACTCTAGTTGTAACGCCCGATGTTAGTAGTAAGAAGTATTGAATACTTGATTTAGAGTCCGGGATATTAGGAACCTGTCGGCTGAAGGAAAACCGATCACTAGTCTCCACATCACATTTATCCTCACTTGCAATCACCGTCTTGTAACTCTACCATTCTACCCGCCCTTTCACGGGGTTTCCAAAGCCGTTCCGATCTGATCCAATAAACATCACATAACAACCAGCGCAGACCATAAATAGCACCTTTATTCCTACGCCCCAGCTCCACTCGAAAAATACAACCCAATAAAGACACTCACCCTATACGCTGTCCTAAGCAGTGTCATCCCCATCTCCACCGCCACCTTCAATCCATACAACGGATGTCTCTCCGCCTCACCCGGCTCATCGAAGCGTCTATACCCATCCGCCAAATACCTATTTCTCTCCGCCACATAAAAACCCAACGGATTACCCTCCACGACGTGTGTGCCACTATCTAGCACCGTATACGCCGTTATACTCCACTATTAATTTCGTAACCTCTGTATTCAATATCGCTGCAATATCCATCGTCGAAAACCCGTGGGGATCAACTGCGTTTACATCCGCTCCGTACTCCAGCAGCACTTCTACCGCCGGAGCGTACTGCTGGTATACAGCCTCCATAAGTGGCGTATACCAGTAGCAATTCCTTGCCTCGATGTTTGCTCCATTCTCCAGCAGCGTTCGGATCGCGGGGATGGTGTCCCATTTTGAGTTCGTAATGTACAGCGCATAGTGTAGTGGCGCAGACTCGAAGTGTTTTGTTTTCATATTGATATCTGCGCCCTCCGAGAGAAGTAGGCGGATCATGGCGGAGTGTCCGTGGTTTGCGGCTACGTGGAGGGCGGCATCATTGTAGTTGTTGCTTTTGCCGGTGATTTCCGCGCCGCGCTGTAGTAGGAGGCGAACTAGAGGCTCGTTGTTGTTGCATACGGCTGCCTGCAGCGCTGTAGGCCGGGATAGAAACCATGATCCCCGCCAGTTTGCGGTTATGCCGGTGTGCGCGAGGAGTTTTTCGTCGATATCTTGGCCGTTTGCGAGAAGAAGGTCGACGGTTGAGATTTGCGAGGTGTTGAGAGCCCAGTGAAGGACAGATTCGTGGTCTTCGTCGGATGGAAGCGCGATTCCGAGTTTATACAGGTGTGGGTTGAGGGTTAGGTAGAGCTTCCGGCTGGTGCGGACGAGTGCGTTGAGGTGTTTGAGCTCGGTGATGCCCTCGGCGATGATGGTGAGGATTTCGTTGGGAACTGAGAGCAGCGACATCGGTGGTTTGCTGCAGGTCTGCTGATTGAGACCGAGTACTGGCTGCAACTTTGAGACGACGTCGCAATACCCTAACCCGCGTGGCATGTGAAAATTGACACCAGCCCTTGCCGAGGACCAACACCAACGGGTAAACTCCAATGGTTACCGCCATCCCGGTGCTATCCTGTTAACCCCACAATGTCACCCAGATGATGCTGTCTCCATATCACCCACTATGCGACCACCACCTCCCCTATACCGTCGCCGCTTCTCCTTCCCTTACCGCTTCCCCCACCCGCTCAAACGAAACCTCACCATGCCTCCACCTCGCAATTCGCCCTCAACACCTGCGGCGATCCGCCCCTCGGCCTCCCTCCTCGTCATCTCCGCATCAAACCGGCTCCTCCTCCTCCAGCGCACCGCCCACCTCTCCTTCGCCCTCGCACACGTATTCCCTGGCGGCGTCCTCTCCCCAAGCGACAACAACAACCTGCGTCTCTGCGCGCTCCGCGAAACCTTCGAAGAAACCGGGCTCCTCCTTACCACCACCCCACCACCCGCCCATCCCCCCCTAACCGAAATCCAAAAATCCGTGCACTCCGGCGCCCTCGATTTCGCGGCGTGGATAAAGAGCTGGGGCGGGGAACTAGTTCCTGACCATGAAGTGCGGCCGTTTACGACGTGGATTACGCCGCCGACGATGCGAAGGCGTTACGACGCTCAGATGTTTATTACTACGCTTCCGGCATGGATCGATGAGGATGCGGTTGTTGTGGGTGATGGTGGGAAGGAAGTTGTTGGTGCCAAGTGGGTTGCGCCGAGAAAGGCGATGGAGATGGTGAAAACAGGGGACATTGTGTTGTTCCCCCCGCAGATGTATTTGGTGAGCCATGTGGCGGAGTGCTTAAGTGAGGGTGGGGGAGAAGACGAGAGGAGGAGGCTGTGGGAAAGGGTCGGCGAGATTGGGGGGTATGTTTGTGAACCGAGGCGTGAGGCGGTATTGGATAATGGGACGTGGGTGATGGGGTTAGGAGAGAGGGGTGATAGAAGTGTGCAGGTGCATTTGGAGATGCCGAAAGGGAAGGTGGGAGAGCCGAGGGCGGTGGCAGTGGAGAAGAGGGTGAAGGAGAGGTTGTGATTGTGTACATATCGGTGTTGGGGTTGTTCATACGGGGAGCGGAGGTATTAGAAGATGTATATATCACAGCTGGGCTCCTGGAATTTCTTCATACATCTATTTAACTTAGCTAATTAGAGAAACTGATTTAAAGTCTGTGTTTTCCCTTTGTTCCGTTCGCAGTATGGATCCCCCGGAGAACTCTGGCAGACAAACATCCGACCCCCACATCCACAATATTGACGGGCCCCGTGTCACGTACCGCTGGTTAAAAACTTCATCCCACCCACTCACTATACTTTTAGCAACGTCAATTATGGCAAATAATAACCCCATCACTATCAAAGTATCCTCCAAAACTTATGTTCATCACGCACGACAACAAGAAGCCACGTTTCACGCGTTTGTCGGGTACGAAGTATTTGTGAAGCTCGTTCCTGAGGTTCATTACAGCATCTGTTTGCCGACATGGGACAAAGACAGACATACTATTTCTAAGAAACCGGAATATTTGGCATACATTCATAACTACGGAGACTTGGCAAACGGTTCTCGGACCCCAGGGAGGAAGAAGACAACGCCACTTAGTACATCCAGCTTTTGCTAAGAACTACCGTTCACAGCATCACACTACTGGTGCTACTGGTCTGAGCAATAACAATCAGTATCGCTAGCCTTTCCAAGTCGGTTGATGGCAGAGGCGTTCTGCGGGCATTACGAGAGTCCGAGTGATTAGAGCTGCGCATGTGGCAATGAGTCCCGATCTAAGGGAGCGATCGCACTAGAGAGCACATTCAAGTCATTGTTGAGTTGGCGCCCAAAGTCTTGAGTGTTTTCTCCATCATTACGGGCTGTGCTTTACTGTTTCGAGGGTAAGGGTGCCATCACTGACATTCACTTCTCATCGCGTTTTGGAGTGAAAAGTTGCACGCATTGCCAGCCTCTCACTTCGTCTCCAATGTGTGTCGGTACAGAAAAGAAGAATTTCTGTATTTCTCAGACCTTCAGCAGCAAGCAGCAAGCAGCTGCTTGCAAGCTTCGAGTTGAAGGAGCACGAGCACGCGAATAGACCTGTCGAAGGCTGCGGAGAAAGTATGTGAGGCGGAAGCCCACGTAGACGAAACTATGTTGAAGAAGCATGCCAAAAGAATATCAACTCAAGCAAAACGTCGGCAGAATCTACTAAACCTAGACTGTCGTATAAAAACTACCACTCTGGGGAGCCGTATTGTACAGGCTACCATCATTAACCGTGCTAGTACCAGTGGGTGCATGTAAGACCACAGATTATCATATCTACTTACACATGGCTGTCAGCTCAATGCATTCTCATTGGTTGACAGGTGATACATACCTAAGTACATATATCTGTTGGTAGTTGTGGTAAAAATAATATATAAAATCAATATCGCCCGTCCAATTAAGTCCACGAGTTTCACTCCGATTACAAGGTGTTCTATACATCCAGGCTCGCTCGACTCCATCCACCCAGGTGTGGTCGACTACATGCTCCCAGCGGAGATCAACTCTAACTAACAGTCAATCGAAGCTGTAGTTGACTGTATGCTCCCTGCAGTGTTGGACTCCGCCTTTCCCTCTTCAAAAACACAAAACTAATTCCCGGGGGCTAGGAGTATACTGTCGAATATGACTATGGAGCCAAGCGCATATATGCTGGACTGAAATACAGCACTTTATGCACGTTGACGTGCCGGCGTATTTTGACAAAGACGGGCACCATACTCGACTGCATACTCCTCCGGATCCAGTCTACTTCAAGAATACAAATTTGGGTGTCGCTCGAGAAAGGTTCAGTAGATTCATCTCCCTCTAGGGGCGGCGAAGCCGCTATCAGTGCTAGTATATACTAATACACTCCCTACGCAACAACTCCAACTGTCCCACCAGCCCAACCTTCACCAAATCATCCCCAAACCACGGCCACAAAACCACCAACCAGTTCACAACTCACACCTTCCCAGCCCACCTCGTCCCCACCTCTCTTTCACCCCACCCCTCCGTCCCAACGCAATAACACAGTCCTCACCCACGACCACAAACCCCTACGCCAGAAAACCACCCCGTCACACCTACCTCCCCCGCAGGTCCGCCGCATAATTCCTAACCCAATGCCCACCCCGCAAAGCGGAACGCCGTAACACCTGCGTAAATTCGACAACCCCCTTCCGTACGTCAAAGACTTAGCACAGATACTGCTCATGTGATTGCACGATCTGTCCTCATCAGCCCAGCCGCTAACCACCCCATCCGGCATCATACCCACCGCAACCTTGATGCCACCCCTTCCCAGAACCGGTGAACCGTATACACCTCCCCCAATCCATCAGCAGCCGCAGCAACAGGATCTCCCACTTGCTCCCACACATGCGGTCATCACAACTCAGAACGGGATTCGAGCGTGGTGAAGCTCCAGGCGAGGTGTGCCGCCATGCCAGCTCTGCCGCCCGGTATGAACCGTAGTACGCAGGAGGAACAACCACCCTAGCCGCTTCGCCGTGGCCTGCGCGGGCTGTCAAGACTATGGGGCAGAGGTAGGACTTGCTACTTCCAACCTTACCCCGACCAGAGTACGCGAGGCAGAAGACCCATTTTGTTATTCGCGGGGTGAGGGATGGGACTGACTAGGCTGTCGCCGGTGTGGGAGGGTGCACGATCATTGAGGAGGAAGAGGTGAGGCGATGGGGAGGATGAAGTAGCTTGCTGTTTTTGTTGGTGGGGGATGAGAAAGTGGAGGGAAACAAGTGCCGAATGCTAGGAGTCTGGGAGCGAGGTGGTGAGGATATAAGTTAGCACCCAGGCGAAGATTGTGGCCCGGGACAGAAGAGGAGGCGGGCCGGGGGAGCGAAGCGCCAGAAGCGGAGGGAGAGGATTAGGATTAGGATTATGTATTAGATAGGAGGAAGAGGTGCACGGGGTGGCCATGGCGTAGTGAAGAGGGAGGGGCGTTGCGGATGTGTAGATATGTCGGAGTCCGCGGGGGCCGGAAGGAAGGCCGATCTGGTGGGTGTGGGGATATTAGTGCTGTGTAAAGGACGGATGAATGGGGCAGAAAGTATCTCGGATGCCCTTCACTCAAACCTCCATCAATAACAGCGGAGGGGACCGAGGTCGTCGTAGTGATTAGTTCAAAACAACCACCTTCATAAATCTGCAGAAAAAGGCTCAAGGCCGCGGTTGCGGCTCAGTGACCGATTTTAGCCAATCACGAACCTAGAATCAGCTACTTCCAGCCATCAAGACCCACTTCCCTCGTGGGTGCGGGATGCATTCCACTCTTATAAAAACGGAAGACGCAACCAGTACCAGGATTTCCGAGTCAGCTCGGTATACTCAAAAGAAGACTCAAAAACCCCGAGCCCCACACTCAAATCCTACGATACACAAACAACCGCATCCAAATCCGCAATCCCGACTCCCCTGCGCGAGTATTCTGACACCTGTCACCTGTCACCGGGGGTCTGGGGGCGGCGGGAGAACGCAAGCATCAGCCGTCATCGGCCCGGGAATTCGGTAGGCGCACAAATTGAAGCATATTGAAACCGCACCGGGGTAACCCCGTCCAACCCTCACCACTCGCCAGGATCCTCAGTCCTCGTACATACCCGACTCGGGGGAGCTCTCAGTCGGGCATCAAGAGGGCCATGCCCAAAACCCACACCCGGAGCGACGCTGGCGTTAGCTCTCTCCAAACCCAATTCCAACCTCCACAAACAAACCCGTAGAATTTACACTTTCAAGCCGCAAGCCAAACCTTCAAAGAAACACTTCCTCCCCATATCCCGCCATGCCCTCGCAAGACCGCGACCGCCCCTACAACTACAACCTGCCGTCGATCCCGCCGATCCCGCCGCGCTCGCCGTGGCGGTCCCTCCCGCGCTCGCCCGCGACCCTAACCGCCTTCGAGGGCGCGCGCAAAAAGATCTCGTGCTGCGCGTGCCGCAAAAAGTCTGTGTACGCCGTTCCCAGCGGCGTGGTGGAGCGGTGGTTGCTGACGTGCGCAGGGTGCTGCGAGCACTACCTTGGCGCGTGCGTGGAGACGCACGGGAGCATCTACGGGAGCGGGGGGGAAGGGTGCTGGGTTGATAAGTAAGATTAAAATCAAAATTGGAAGGGAAGAAAGAGAGAAAGAAAAAAAAGGGCGGGGGATAAGCGGGTGATGGGGTGTGATTAGGTAGATGTCGAGGTACTGGGCGCGACGGTCATCGGGTCCCCACGGAATCTGGGGGGGCTCAAAACGGGGTTGTAGTTATTCGTTAGAATGATTTAAATGCGACTATATTGGAAGGTAAGTAGTTGAGCATACCTCCATGTAACTATCTGAGTAATAGACGTGATCGGTTGAAAATTTAGTACTCCTGATAAGTGATAAGAAAGCCGATAGGAGGAGAATAAAAGGAAAGGAAAGAATGGGACCTCCCACCAAACTCCACGGGCTCATCAGAAGCAAATTTAGCTATTTCATATGAGAAAATACTCTTAGTAGAGGAAGAGTTCAGCTCGATACCAACTAGAAGCACTTAAGGAAGATGAAGAGGACTTTAGTCAGTACTACAAAGTACCAGCTTTGTTTGTTTTGTTTTGTTTTAATCATACTGTATTCGCTCTAACTAGAGTATGACAGTGCCCGATTCCCCTCCCCCTTCCCTTCTTCCAGGAAGACCGTTTCATTTGCCCCTGCATACAATTGTCATCGAAATTCGCAATGGTAGGTTGACGGAGTTAATCATTTGTTAATTGGTGGTGGTCATACATGCACACACTGGTACTAGCACGTCTCCTATCGTTCAAGTATGCTTGCCCCTACACACAATCCCCCTGAACCTCTTCCTTTTTCTCCTTCCTCCCGAACATGTTTAACAAAAGAACGTTAGGTGTCCAACTCCTAGTGTCACGATAGTAACCCCTCGTCTTCCTGTACCTCATTCTCATCATCATTATCCTCCTACTCTCGTTCACTAGTGAAATCTAATAGCAAAATCGGGGCCGTCGCTGACGAACTGGGTGGGTTTGCGGAATTCTGTGTACACTGGTGGGTTGATCCTTTGGCTCCAAGTGAGAGGTAGTGACTGAGTGATGAATTGGCGCTGGTGTCAACCGAGGTATTATTAAATGGAAGGGCGATAGCTCGTTGGGCGTTCAGAGGGCTTTAATAGGCTTGGTTGGGCCATTTGGTTAAAGTGTGGCTCTATTATCGGTCATACACAAAGGCATCGCTAGCTGTCGTTGGTCCGATTGGTTCGGATATGTACACCGGGAGGGACAATGGAGATGGGGCACAGACGGAAGGTTTGGGCGGAGTAGCGGGGGCGTCGTTTATGTATACCGAGACGGAACATATTAAGTGCGGCTGAAACCTGAGTCATAACAATCGCAAAACAAGAACACTGACAAACACCCTTTGATCGGGGTGGATGCAGTGAACCCGAGGAAGCCGGCGTCGAGAAAGTGCAGCCGTGACGCTTCTGCATTCGAGCCTTTGGGGTGATCCGCGGCGTCGGAGTGCAACTGGGAAAAGAAGCCTATCTCGTCCCCAGATTCTCGTCTATATCTATTCTTCTGGGCGCCCCCGGTAGAAGAGGACCCTTGCCCCATTCCCAGACGAAACCTCCCGATAGAAGAGGATCCTTGTCCCAGTCATAACACCAGGCAAAACCTCCCAATAGAAGAGGATCCTTGTCTCAGTCATAACACTAGACAAAACCTCCCAATAGAAGAGGATTCTTGTCCTAGTCATAACACCAGACGGAACCTCCTGATAGAAGAGGATCCTTGTCCCAGTTCTTCTATCTATTGTCTGCATTGTTGGGGTTAAATGTAATGGCCCCCGTTCGTTCGTTCGTTGACTAAAATAACTATATTCTTTCGTGTTTATAGGGCAGATCGTGGCAGGGATTATACATCTCCGTGTCCGACGCTAATTCGTTGTAATGATTTGAAAGATGACCATTGATTAGGACACCGTGGGCTGTCAACTCCGTGTCTCAGACCACCGCAAAGCGGTGATGCCTCTGTAGATAATTGGATTCTATGATTCTAAAAGTTGAGATGGCCGCAGGATAATATGCTGAGGGTATCTGGAATACGGATAGGTCTGGCCGCCCATACCGCTTGTCTGAGGCGCCGCTAGCTTCGGGTATGGTGGACTTCCGCTATGCTTTGGACATGTGGGTGATATCGCCGGAGGAGATTGGGCGGCTGTCGATATGTAAATTGTTTCGAGCGAACACAGCGGGATCTGTCTTGCCACCCCGCTGGAACGTGTTGACTGCAAGGGGACCAATGTCAACCACGGCAGAGCTGGATCCACCGCCGCAAAAGCAGGGTTGGATCGGATATCCGTTGAAATCACCGGGGTGATTCCCTGCTGTTCCCCCTTTCGCCAAGGAGCTTCCCGGTCAATGAGTATCTTGAAAGGCTTCAAAAGCGAACGACCAGTGATCCCTCGTCCGAATGAGATGAAAACAGTCGGCGTATACATCAGTAATATCTTACGAAGCCGAGCTAGTAGCCAGATACCCGCGAGAACCCGAGATCAGGATGAGGGCGAGGAGACGCGGTAACTGGAAAAAGACTTGGTAAGTCGATTCAGGGTATATACGTGTTTATATCCGGGTGGGAGATATAAACCCTGATTATCCTCCGTGCACGCAATATAGATGCCGTTTTCAGGAAGTTCGGCTTGCGAGAACTGAGAAAAAGTGCCTGAACCGTCGACTGCTTGATGAACCAACATCTCTGCTCTGATGAGAAGCGCTGGATCCAGTCCGTTAGCAGTTCACGAACCCTGGCCTTGTTGCGGACTATATCTCGGTCGTTTGAGACTTCCGGCTCATTGAACCCGTATGCCCACCTGATGACCGAGGAACAGTGACAGGCGAATTCTTCTATTGGCAAAGAGGTCAAGTATCCTAGTCACGATACCGGATGAACTCGTCCGACCTCGGTCAACTGCAATATTTGAATGCAACAAATGGCTGCGCTGATATTGCAATCTTCTTCGGGTGAATTGATGGGATTCCATAGGTTTTATTGCGTGCGAACCCCAGAGATTTGCTGGATCGTTTGTTTGTGGAAGCTGAAGCTCACTCACTGCCGTGCGAAGTGGATAATCGGATAGGTGGGCTTCCCCGCACATAGGCATCTGTTGTACGTTCTGAAGTCCACTTTGTTAGAGTCTGGTCGCGGACGTCGTAGATCTGATGATCCTGGATCGTGCTCAGATGACCTTTAACACACTCGTGGACTGCACTGTGCCAAAGGTAATTACCGTCGGTTGTTTGATTGAAGGAATTCGCTGGCGGGTGGGGAAAGATCCAGTTGTACCGGAGAAATGTTGCAAAGAACCGGTCCTCCCAGCTCTTAGCCCTCTCTGGGCACCCGAAGCGTATAATCTTTGTTGATGGCTCTACCAAACAGCCCAATCAGGTCCATGGAATGGATAGCATCCCACTCGCAAAGGACTTGATCAGCTTGAATGATGAGGACTCAAGCCCCAGTAGCCATTCCTGTCTGACTCGATAGGGTTGTGGGACATGTTGGTCGTCAATCACCGCGACGTATGGACGGCGCGCTGAGCTGGATGTATAGTCGTATTGTCGCAGAGATTGGTAGGGGGGTAGAGTGTTCCTGAGCAATAGGTATAAAAACGAGAGAAGAAGTCTGCATGAAGACTAACAGGCCAAGAAGTAACTTAAGCGTGAATTGTAACAACAAGGCTATTCAACCGGCATGCGGTATCGAATCTCTACCCAAAGAGGTTAGTTTGTGAAAATTTTCTCCCCGACAAAAAACTTACACGCCCTCTTGTCACGCCCAAGATCAGCTCTTCCGCCACCCCCCGCCTTCTTCGGCCGCTTCCTCGGCCGCTCCTCCCCGTCTCTCGCGTCCAGACGATCCTCAACAACCACCCTCTTCCCCTTCTCCTTTTTCTCCACCTCCCCCTTCTCTTTCTCCTTCCCTACCTCCACACCCCTCGCTTCTTCCAAGAACCCGAGCCTCACTTGCGCGCCATTAAACCTAACGCGCTGGCGACACTCAGGATCTTTTCCGGCGAGTAGCAACACCTCGGGTATCTCAGCTGAAGCTGTAAACACCGTCGACGCTGCTGCGCGCTTCGTGGAGGAGAAGGAGGAGGAAGGTAGGAGGCGACGCAGACCAGTGTTTGTAAACGCAGTTGTGGTTGAGGGTAAATTTTGCAATGGATTCAGGGTCATGATATGTACGAGGCTGGGTGAGATGTGAGTCACGACGTTGGGGTCGAGTCATTAAAAATTAGGCACCCTTGCGGTGCCGGGTAATTGCAAATGACTGCATAGAGTCACCGGTGTGTCATCGAGTGATGTTTAGTGTTTCTCATCTCCTATCATGCGCCGACCCGTCTCATCACGCCATCGAGGCTGCATCCGCCCCAATTTGGGTAGCACGCAATGCGAGTGAAATACCTTCAGACTTGGAATGGGTGGCCTTCTTAGTAGCCTTAGAATTGTCACCCTGGTTATTGCAATCAACGTTCCGATTTCACTGCTAAACCCCGCTAAGCTACCGTTATATATCCTCTGTCCTTGATACCTACTGTTTGATCTCATTTTTCCGCGGCGATCTAGCAATGAAGCACCAAGAGTGGTTCTTATCGGTACGCTGTTCCCCCCCATCCACACACCGCGCAGCTGCATACGCATACGTGTCTCATTTTTCTCAGTACCGAGAACTCGGTAGTTACAGATGGAAAGTACTCTATAGCAATGCAGGCACCCACGTATCTTTTTGGCGAGTCTGGAAGTGGGGAGGTACTTTAAAAGTATTATGCGTTGATATACTCGATATTTACTGGCCTTTTGACTTTTGAGTGACAAGAGCAATTGCACTTTTGAAGTACCTTTTGCGATAACGATCACCAAAGGATACTTGATCGGTGGTTCCTGTATCACTACTCTAAAGGCCTGCAGGTACCATATACTTTCCCTGTACCGAGTACCACCTAAACATTGAGTCATCGCGTACACCACCATGCTCCGCGCCCCGGGCCGCGGGGG
>Ga0307515_10001044_pt1 | contig 63383 bp, 59 predicted proteins | sample 17_EM_MG_FD_194513 | JGI IMG/M metagenome (GOLD analysis project Ga0307515, IMG submission 194513) | Populus trichocarpa ectomycorrhiza microbial communities from riparian zone in the Pacific Northwest, United States - 17_EM | ecosystem: Host-associated > Plants > Roots > Unclassified | place... | reverse complement strand
ACCGGACCGCCTTTAAATTTATCGATGATGGTGAGCAGGATACGATTATCCATATCATCTAATCCATTTGCATCTACATCTAATGCCTTCAATGCCATCTGTGCAATGGCCATGGTGATGGTGCCATCCCCTTTGATCTGCGCAAAGTCCCGCGTTCTTCTTAACAGATTATTTGCAATCCGTGGGGTACCTCTGCTTCTGCGTGCGATTTCAAATGCGGCATCTTCATCGATGGGGGTGTTCAGTATCCTGGAAGAGCGATTAACAATTTTAGTAAGTAATACCGAATCATAATATTCGAGTCGTGCATTGATACCGAAGCGGGCACGCAACGGAGAAGTCAATAAACCCGCGCGCGTGGTGGCGCCTATTAACGTAAACGGATTCAATCCTATCTGTACTGACCGCGCATTAGGACCCGAGTCCAGCATGATATCAATACGAAAATCTTCCATCGCAGAATAGAGATACTCTTCTACAATCGGGTTGAGCCGATGGATCTCATCGATAAACAAGACATCGTTCGTTTCCAGATTAGTAAGCAGGCCGGCAAGGTCACTGGGTTTATCCAGCACCGGCCCGGAAGTGATCTTTATGTTTGAGCCTAATTCATTTGCGATAATAAAAGATAGTGTTGTTTTACCCAGCCCCGGAGGACCATGCAAAAGCACGTGATCCAACGACTCGCTTCTCTGCTTAGCCGCCAGCACAAATACTTTGATATTATCCACTACCTTCTGCTGACCGGTAAAATCCGGAAATGAAAGAGGGCGCAAAGCCTTCTCGACTTCCTTCTCGTTGGCATTTAAGCCATCGTTGTCTGCCTTTAAATAATCTTCGCGCATACGTAATCCGAAAGGTAAGAAGACTTGGGGGAAGTACGAATTCAGAATGACGATTTACGATTGGGCGAGCTTCTCTCAAATCGTAAATCAAACATCCGCAAATCGTGCATTAACGAATGCTTTGATAAATTGCAGTGATGAACCATTATGTAAAGACGCTCCTCAGCGTTATGCTCTTTGTCTTCCTTTTTTTTGTGGGGTGGAGCTACTCCCATGCCTGGGAGAAAAAGCCGATCCGCATAGATGGGCGTACTATGGGCACTACTTACCACATCACGTATTTCGATGCACAAGCCCGGGATTTCAAAACATCGGTCGACTCTTTGCTTTTACTGGTTAACCGGTCCATTAACACGTACGATTCTTCTTCAGAGGTTTCTCTGTTTAATTCTGGCAAGGCCATAAAATTTAACCTGCCTTATTTCTATCCCGTTCTGAATAAATCGAAAGAAGTATTCGATGCCTCATCAGGTGCATTTGATCCTACCGTGATGCCCCTGGTGAATGCATGGGGTTTTGGGCCCGCCAGGGAAGCGATGCCTGACAGTGCGCGTATTGATTCACTGAAGCAGCTGGTCGGCTTTACCAAAATTTTATTTAATCCGGACAGCGTATGGAAAACAGACGATCGCATTCAGCTTGACTTTGGAGGAATCGGACAGGGTTTTGGCGCTGATATCATTACTGCTTTTTTAAAGGGGAAGGGAATTAAAAATATGCTGGTAGAGTTAGGTGGAGAAGGTATGGCATGTGGTGCAAATTTAAAGAGCGGCAAGGCATGGGAACTCGGCATCGTTGACCCCAACTCAACGCACGAAAATCAATTTTTAAAGGCTTATGTATCGCTTACGGATCGATCTTATACTACTGCGGGCAACTACTTTAACTATTATGAAATCGATGGGCGCAAGTATGCACATACCATTGACCCGGCCACCGGCTACCCGGCTCAGAATGATTTGCTAAGTGTATCGGTTTTTTCGGAAGACTGTACTATTGCTGATGCGTGGGACACTGCCCTGATGGCGATGGGCAGGGAAAAAGCTATCGCATTACTTCGCCAGCATCCGGAGATAGATGCCTTTCTTATTTTCTCAACACCACAAGGATTAGGTACATTTGCCACTGAAAAAATAGCTCCCTATCTGACCATTGTTCAGTAAAACCCTTGTAACAGACTTTTCGATTTCGGATGACTTTAAAATTACTCGTTCTTTTCCTCACTCCGCTGCTTTCCGGGCTGTTGTCTTATTTAGTTCCATCGGCACGTGGCTCCAACTTCCGCCTGCTCCTGGTTTTTGCCGGCTCTTACTTATTTGCCATCACTGTAGTTCACATATTACCGGAGCTCTATATTCAAGCCAGGGAAGTGGAACTGATCGGGGTATTTGTACTCTGTGGTTTTTTTCTCCAGCATCTGCTGGAATATTTCACATCGGGTGTGGAGCACGGGCACGTACACGAACCTCATCAGCACGACCATAGTCACGGTCATCATCACCATCATTCCGTATCGGCATTTGTTCTTATGCTTGCCTTGTGCCTTCATGCCTTTTTAGAGGGCGGTATGCTGGCACAGCCAACTACCATGGGATTCCGTTACGATGTCAATGCTATTTTACTTGGAATTGCCATGCATCGTGCCCCGGCTGCCTTTGCGTTGATGACCGTATTGACTTCGCAGCTGCATTCCAAAACCAAAGCACTTCCTTATCTCATTGTGTTTTCCATTGCCGCACCGGTAGGTTTGTTACTGAGCACGTTCTTTGTTGAAACCAAAGTGCTGTCGGAAGCCGGGTTGATTTACCTCTATGCGTTGGTAAGCGGAAATTTTCTTTATATCTCCACCACCATTGTTTTTGAAAGCAGCCCCGGCCATCGTTTTAATGCAAAGAAACTTGCCGTGGCAGTTTTCGGAGCGCTGGCAGCGGTGGTGGTGGAACACATCATAAAGTAGAGCAAGCTTTAATTTGAATTCCTGAAATCTCGCGAAGATACTTTCGCTTTAAAGATTTTAGTAAAATGAGATGAATGTTCAAAACCAACGCGAACAGAATCACTGCTTAGTTCAAATGCAGTTCTTTATACTGCACGGGTGTCATACCTACTACTTTTTTAAACAGTCGTGTGAAGTAAGGCGGATTTTCAAATCCCAACTGATATGCGATCTCTGAAATGTTAGCATCGGAACTGAGTAGTTGATTCTTTGCTTCGTCAATCAGGTAAAGATGAATATGTTCCAATGCCGTTTTTCCTGTTTCCACTTTCAATACGTCACTCAGGTAACGCGGTGAAAGATTCAACTCACCGGCCAGTTGATGAACCGTGGGCAGGCCATCTTTCTTCATTCTTCCGCTCTCAAAATAATGATCAAGCGTGGATTGGAAGCGCTTGATGGTAGTGCCCGAAACATTGGTGCTTCTATTGATGAATTGACGCTTATAAAAACGATCAGAGTATTTCAGGATGGAATCAATGTGCGAAAGAATAATCTCCCTGCTGAACTCATCCGGATTGGTGTTGTATTCTACTTTGATTTTATCATACAAATCCCAGATCAATTCCTCTTCGGGTGGCGATAAGTGCAATGCCTCGTTGATCTCATACTCAAAGTATCCATACTTTTTAATCTGATCATGCAGCGGGTGACCAGCGAGATAATCTTCGTGAAAGAAGATAACAAAGCTTTTCTCTTCAAACTGCACATTGCTGAATTCAATAATCTGGCGTGGCTTGGCAAACATCATGGAGCCATTGTCATGATCGTACCGGGTCTTCCCATACAGCATGTGACCAGATTTTATTTTCTTAAGTGCGATCATGAAGAAATCACTACTAAACCTTGCTTCACCCACCGAGCACTTCATCAGATCACTGCACGTCACCATGCTTATGAGCGGATGCACCGGTGGCGGATAGCTGCTCGCCTGATGCATTTGTGAAATGGTTTTGTAGTGATTGATCTTCTCCATGACAATTAAAATTTAATAACTACTTTTCCTATTGTTGCTCCTGACTCCAATCGTTTATGAGCCAGTTTAAAATTATCAGCCGTTAATCCTTGCAGCGTCTCTGTGAGTGTACTTTGAAGCGTACCCTCATCCAGCAGATCTGCTACCTGGTTTAATATCTCGTGTTGTCGTATCATGTCTTCCGTTTGGAAAATAGCCCGTGTGAACATGAGTTCCCAGGAAAAAGTGACACTTTTCCTTTTCAGCTTACCCAGTGCAATCGCATTTGCGTTATCCGAAATAGATCCGATATGCCCTTGTGGTTTGATCAATTCTGCCATGCCATCCCAATAAAAAGTTACATCAACGAAATCAACAATGTAATCCACGTATTGGTGCCCGGCATTACGAACTTCTTCAACTAAATTCTTATGATTCACCACAATGTCGGCTCCCATTTTCTTCGTCCAGTCAATGGTCTCCCTGCGCGAAGCCGTGGCAATCACTTTCAACCCAAGTACCTTTTTGGCAATCTGTATAGCGATAGATCCTACACCTCCCGCACCGCCAATGATCAATATGCTTTTATTCTGATCTCTTTCCTTTGAAAGTCGCAGTCTGTCAATGAGAATTTCCCATGCAGTGAGTGCCGTCAAGGGCATAGCTGCTGCGGCTTCGGAAGACAAGCGTGTTGGTTTCTTACCAACAATTCGCTCATCCACCAATTGATATTCCGCATTGCTTCCTTGCTTACCAAGATCTCCTGCATAAAAAACTTCATCACCCCTCTTAAACAATGTTGCTGCGCTTCCAACCTCTTCTACTATGCCCACGGCATCCCAGCCTATTATCTTCGGTTGATCTAATGCTGTATTCTTAGCAGAGTTCTGTCTTATTTTAAAGTCCGCAGGGTTTACCGACACAGCTTTCACTTTCACCAGCAACTCGTGCCCCTTTGGTGTTGGCTTCTCTGTTTCAAATTCAATGAACGATTCTGACTCTGAAATCGGAAGCGAAGTTTTAAATCCTATTGCTTTCATAAACGCTAATTTATTAAAATCAAATCTACTTACCGTGCGCGGTGAGTGTTACTTCTCTCCAGTCTTCAAAATTGGTAAGGCGTTGCTGATATACTGTCTTCACATGGTGGTACGCCACTTTACCAAGCAATAAACGTAATGGAGGTTCTTTGCTATCTACCAGTTTGATCACGGCATCTACTGTAGCAGCAGGCACACCATAGTCATCCGGATTATATGCATTACGGAATGCAGTTTTCAAATTTCCATACGCATCGATATCTTTTGAATGAGAGGCAGATGATCCGGCCCAGTCAGTTTCATATCCATTTGGCTCAATCAATGAAACATTGATACCGAACTCTTTCACTTCACCAGCCAGTGTTTCGGTAAGACCTTCAACAGCAAACTTGGACGCATTGTAAATGCCCAACGTAGGAAATGTAAACAAGCCCAGCGCGCTTGATACCTGAATGATGTGTCCGCTTTTTTGTTTGCGCATATAAGGCAATACTGCTTGTGTAACCCAAAGCAGGCCAAAGAAGTTTACTTCCATTTGCTTACGTGCTTCTTCTTCCGATGCTTCTTCGATTGCTCCGAATAAACCAAAGCCTGCATTATTGATCAGCACATCAATCTTACCGAAATGATCGTAAGCTTTCTTTATCGAATCAAATGTTTGCGTTCTGTCGGTCACATCCAGTTGTATCGGTAATATTTTATTACCAAACTCCCGAGTAAGATCGTTGAGGTCATTGAGATTACGTGCCGTTGCAATTACGTTGTCACCGCGCTTTAGAAATGCTTTTGCCCAGATTTTACCGAAGCCACGTGAGGCACCAGTAATTAAAATTGTCCTTTTCATTTTGTCTTTTGTTTTGACTATTACACGACAAAGGTGTAGCCATGGGTGCAGCGATTGCTTATACAAAAGTCAGGAGTAATAGCACATTTTTACTATTCCTGCGAAAAACACCATAAGAAAATGAACAAAGCATTAGTTTAGCCATGAAACATTTGTCTCACATCCATGCTTGATGAAAATAAATAAGGGAGAAGGGAACTAATTCGTTATGGGATAATCCCCATCTTCTTCATCAGGAAAGTAGCATTCGCCTTTTGTGCCACACCAGGATGAAGTGTATAATCGAATGATAGCTGCCCATCTTCGATCCTTCCTTCAAAGCAGGTATTAATAATATGTTTCGGGTATTGTTCTTCCAGGTCGCCCAAAGCAATATCATGTGTTGCCAGGAGCACAAGCGCATTATACTCCTTCAGCTGTTTCAATAATTCGCGCGAACCCAGCTGTTTATCTGTGGAATTAGTGCCTTTTAGTATTTCATCCAGCAGGATAAGCATACGCTTGCCTGACCGCAATTCCTCCATAATGGATTGAAGACGATGGAGCTCTGCATAAAAATACGATTGATGATCCTGCAAAGAATCGGAAGTACGCATACCGGAGCGCATAGTGATAATCGGGCTGATCCACTGCGATGCACATACCGGGGCACCTATGTGAGCAAGCACAAAATTTACTCCCACGGTACGCAGAAAAGTACTCTTACCCGCCATGTTAGCACCCGTAATGAGCATGATGCCTGCAGGATCGCCTAAATGAACATTGTTACTAATGCGTGAAGAGGAAGGAATTAAAGGATGCCCTACCTGGGTCCCCTTCATCAGGAGTTCCTCCGCTATTTCACCAAAGGCGTAAGAGGGTTGATTGTAATGAAGTGTTGCCAGTGAAGTCAGCGCATCCCACTCCGCCAGTGACTCCAGCCAGAGCGGAAGGTCTTTTCCGTTTTTCTCTCTCCATTCTTCCAGCTTGCCTGAGGAATGGAAATCATACATAAAAAATCCATTACCAAATAGCATGGCAATGGGGTTCATGCGCGATTCAAATGAATTTACCAAAGAAGAAAACTGCTTTACTTCAATAGCTGCTTTACTTGCCGTAACATGATGTTTTTTCATCAGCGAAGAAGAGAAGTTTTGCTGATGAAGTAATTCAAAAATCTTCGAATAGTTATCTAATATCGTTTTACAGTTGGCTAATGTATTCTGCAGTTGCTGAAATTTTTTTGAATGAATACCTGTAACGGTCAGCTGAACGATCATCATCACCAAAAGCAACGGATAATATTTGCTGTTGCTGATGGTTAATGCCAGTATGCTGAGGGTAATGGCTGGAAGGCCCCATTTCAAAACAGAATAAATACGTTTTCCGTAAATGAGCGATTGCTCACTTAACCACTGGGTAATGGGTTTACGATTGAATGCAAAATCATTGATCTGGCGACCCAGCGCCCACGCATGTTGCCGGAATTCAATGGACGCGCCTAATTCACGAACCGCCTCCTGACGTTGCTGAATTGTTTCTTTATCAAAATTCAGTTGAGTTAAATCTGAAGCGAGGCGTTCTTCACCGAGCTGAGTAGAAGACCGGTTCAGGTATTGATAAAGAGAACCTTTACCAAACAAATCGAGGTCATAACTATACGGATGGTGAGGGTCAGCAAAGCGAATACCATCGGGAAATTCATCAAACTCAAAATGGACGTTTTTGGATTCCGCCAGGTTAAGTTTTACCAGGTTCTGAAGCAGTTGCTTTTTCTCTTCGTACTTCGACTGGCGTTTTACCAGGAAGAAAAAAAGAAAGAGGATAGCCGGTACGATGTAAAAAAAGAAAGCATCGGTGAAGCCCTGATAGATAATGCCTGCACCAATTACCATTAAAACAACACGTGTCCACGCGAACTTGCGGATGACGCTTTCAACCTGTTCGGTCTCTTTTTGAAATTGGGTGGCCCGCTGAGTATAAAATTCAAAAGACGCTACGGGCATAAATAGAAGGAAGGTTAAATAAATTTTTCAACGATACGCATCACCTGCTCCAGGTAGTGGGCATCGGTTTCATCAAAATCATTCAGCTTATCGCTGTCAACATCAAGTACCAAAGCCACTTCGTTGTTCCTGAATGCAGGCAAAACAATTTCCGATTTAGAATCGGAGCTACAGGCAATGTGCCCAGGAAACTCTTCCACGTCCGGAACCAGAATCGTTTTCTTTTCTTTCCATGAAGCACCACATACACCTTTTCCGAAATTGATTCGTGTACATGCAATCGGCCCCTGGAATGGCCCGAGCACCAATTGATTTTCTTTTACCAGGTAGAATCCTACCCAGAAGAAATTCATCGTCTGGCGTAATGCCGCAACCGTATTGGAGAGATTAGCAACCACATCCGTTTCTCCTTCTACCAGCGATTGGATTTGTGGAATCAGTACTTTATAACGTTCCGCTTTATCGGCAGATGTTGCGATGGTGAGTTGTTCAGCCATGTTTCAGAAATCAGAGGAGTGAGTATCCGAAGGTTTCTTTTCGTTTTCTCCTTCAGGAGTAACTACGTTCTGCTCCGAAGAATGGTTCACTTCACTAGCCGATGAAGGAAAGGCACCTTCTTCCTGAGTACCCAATTGTTCGTGTGGTATTTCAATGGACTCTTTCTCTTTGAAAAAGCGATGTTGAAAAATCAGGATGATCAGCACACCAACAAAGATGGAAGAGTCTGCGATGTTAAATACGGGGCTAAAAAATTCGAAAAAATCTCCACCTACCCCGGGCACCCATTGCGGCCATTCAAATTTGAAGATGGGAAAGTACAGCATGTCGATTACCTGCCCGTGAAACCATTTGGTAGGAGGAACAGGGTCGATCGGAGCATTGTTCAGGAACACTCCGTAAAAAGTACTGTCGATTACATTACCTACCGCACCACCCAGTATCAGCGACATGCAAACGAGGAAGCCATTGTGAGCACCTCTCTTTACCATCTTCACCAGGTAGTAAGCAATACCAAACATGGCGAATATGCGGAAAGTAGTAAGCGCCAGTTTCCCGAACTCACTTTCCCAGCGAATGCCGAATGCCATTCCGGGATTCAATAAATAATGAAGACGAAACCAGTCTCCCAATATATAAATCTCATCATGGATGTACATGTATTTATGCACCAGCAGTTTACTGGTCTGATCGATGATGATGATAATCAGTGCAATTATAAAGTAGCGATATACTTTCATCCGGAAGTCTTAATCCTTTAGGGCCTTGGTTATTTTAATCTTCAGCACAAACTCATCCATCTCTACTTCCGTAGCACCGGTTAGTTTGTCTTTTAACTCCAGACTGATCGCCTGGGTTTCGGTACTGATGTATTCATTGAATTCAGTTAATGCGGAAGTGACTGTTTCTCCCTCTTTCTCTACTTCAATAGCAATTTTATCAAGCACTTCCAATCCTATGTCTTTACGTAAATTCTGAACACGATTTACAAAATCACGGGCAATGCCTTCGCGCTTCAATGCATCGGTAAGTGTAATGTCCAGCGCAACAGTCACTCCCCCTTCGGAAGCCACTGCCCATCCGGGAATATCTTCCGATGAGATCAGTACATCTTCCAGCACCAGGTCAAATCCACCTTTGGAAAGGGTTCCTTGTTTTTCAATGGAGCTGATGTCTTCTTTGGTGAATGAATTGATGACGGCAGAGACTTCCTTCATTTTCGGGCCATATTGTTTTCCAAGCTTGGGAAGATTTGGTTTTACCTTCTTCACCAGTACGCCCGATGCATCATCGATGTATTGGATTTCTTTCACGTTCACTTCGGCTTTGATGATCGCCTCCACGCTTTTCACGCGCTGCGCAAACTTCTCATCCAACACCGGAAGCAAAATTTTCTGAAGCGGAGTACGTACTTTCACTTTACTGTTTTTGCGAATAGAGTGAACCAGTGAACAGATACGCTGTGCATAGTCCATTGATTTCTCAAGCTCTATATCTTTGCGTTTCACTTCAGGTTTGACCATCAGGGTATGATGAATCGATTCGAACTGAAGTGGTGTATTGAATTCCTTCGCGCGATGGCGGATATTATCTGTCAGGTTTTTGTATAGCCAATCGCTGAAGAAAGGTGCGATGGGCGCCATCAGCTGTGCACTCACCATCAAACACTCGTACAAGGTTTCATAGGCTGCACGCTTATCTACCGACAAGTGGTTGTTATTTCCTGTTCCTGAAAGTGCTCCGTCTGTTGTCTTCACTGAAGAAGGTTGCCAGAAACGTTTCCGGTTCAGACGTACATACCAGTTAGAAAGATGATCGTTGACAAAATCCTGAATGGCACGTGCTGCTTTGGTCGGATCGTAATCGTTATAGGCAGCCGTTACTTCTTCAATCAGTGTTTGTTCTTTGGTAATGATCCATTTATCCAGCGGAGCAAGCTGATCAAAGGGGACATTGTTCATCTCATCTTTTACGAAGCCATCGATATTGGCATACAATACAAAGAAGGAATAGGTATTGACCAGCGTGCCGAAGAACCTGCGCTGTGTTTCGGCAATCCCCTCAAAGTCGAATTTAAGGTTGTCCCATGGTGGCGCATTTTCGATCATGTACCAGCGTACTACATCGGCACCGTACTTACTCAATGCATCAAATGGATTCACCACGTTGCCTTTACTTTTCGACATTTTATTTCCACTCTTGTCGAGCACAAGACCATTGGAAATAACATTCTTAAAAGCAACACCTACATTCCCCACTTTCTTGTTTACTGCTTTGATCTCTTCACTGCTATCGTTAAGAAGAGTAGCTACTGCATGAAGCGTGAAGAACCAGCCACGCGTCTGATCCACACCTTCGGCAATGAAATCAGCAGGATAATTCTTTTCAAATACATCTTTATTCTCGAATGGATAATGCCATTGTGCATACGGCATCGCACCCGAATCAAACCATACGTCAATCAAATCCGATTCGCGATACATGGGTTCACCCTTCGAGCTCGATAAAATGATTTCATCCACATAGGGGCGATGAAGATCAAATTCAGGATTTGAAATATCGAATTTCGCATTTGGTATTCCATCTTTACGGGCTTTCGTTACCTCATCCTGCAGCTGCTGAAGTGACCCGATACAAATTTCTTCTTTACCATCTTTCGTTCTCCAGATCGGAAGTGGTGTGCCCCAATAACGTGAGCGCGACAAATTCCAATCCACCAGGTTTTCCAGCCAGTTACCAAAACGACCTGTACCCGTGGACTCAGGTTTCCAGTTGATGGTTTTATTCAATGCGACCATCTTATCTTTTAATGCAGTGGTCTTAATGAACCACGCATCCAAAGGATAATACAATACCGGTTTATCCGTGCGCCATGAGTGCGGATATGTGTGTTCGTACTTACGTACATCAAACGCTTTGTTCTCTTCTTTAAGAATGATAGAGATAATCACATCCGTATTCTTGTAGTCCGGATGGGCTTCATCTTCATTGGTGTAGTTCTTTACATAAAAATCATCAGCACCAAGCGGCTTGTGCGTTTTGATGTTGTATTTCGCTACACCTTCTTTCAGTTTCTCACCAATGACAGAAACAAATTTTCCTTTCTTATCAACGGTAGGTGTCTCGTTGCCAGCTTCATCTTTCAATGTTAACGCAGGAATACCGTTTTGTTTAGCAACACGAAAGTCGTCTGCACCGAATGTTGGTGAGATATGAACTACTCCAGTACCATCTTCTGTCGTTACAAAATCTCCGGCAATCACCTGGAATGCATTCTTAGCATCATAGAAGGGTTGCAGATAAGGCATGAGTTGTTCATAGCGGATGCTCACCAGATCCTTACCGTTAAGTTCCTGAACAATCTCAAATGGAATTGTTTTATCTCCGGTTTTATAATCTATGAGTTTTAATTCTTTATTTTTCTCAGCGAAATACTTTCCAACTAAATCTTTGGCTAAGACAACACTTACAGGTCTAAAAGTGTAAGGATTGAATGTATTTATCTGAACGTATTTAATTTTATCTCCAACAGCAAGCGCTGTGTTTGATGGAAGCGTCCAAGGGGTGGTCGTCCATGCAAGAATATACACTTCACCAATTAGTACGTGCTCAACTCTTTCAACATTCGCTGGTACAGGTTTGAGGCTATCAAATAAGAATTCCGACTTGGCATCTTTAATCACCTTGAACTGGGCCACGACAGAAGTATCCTTCACTTCCTTGTAACAACCTGGCATATTCAATTCATGTGAACTTAAGCCAGTACCATCGGAAGGGGAGTAAGGTTGAATGGAGTATCCTTTGTAAAGTAATCCCTTGTTGTAGAATTGTTGTAATATCCACCACAGCGATTCAATGTATTCTTTCTCGTAGGTGATGTAGGGATTTTCAAGGTCAACCCAGTATCCCATCTTGATGGTGAGGTCGTCCCACTGATCTTTATACATCATTACCGTTTCGCGGCACTTCTTGTTATAGTCTTCGATGGAGATCTTCTTCCCGATATCATCTTTGGTGATGCCCAGTTGTTTTTCCACCTGTAGTTCTACGGGCAGTCCGTGTGTATCCCATCCGCCTTTGCGTTTTACCTGGAAGCCCTGCAATGTTTTGAAGCGGCAAAAAATATCTTTCACCGTACGCGCCATCACATGATGAATACCCGGTGTACCATTGGCAGACGGAGGGCCTTCGTAAAATGTGAAAGACGATGCACCTTCTCGATTACTTACCGACTTTTCAAAAATCTTTTCGCTCTTCCAGAACCCGAGGATTTCTTCCGCAATCTTCGCAAAGCTGGATTCTTTGTATTCCTTATACTTCGTACTCATTACTAAATTAGAATGCTATCTTAGATTATAACTTTGATTTGACTATTCCGCAGCGCCAGACCGGTCGTGGATCTTTACTTTGCTCAGCTCATTTACTTCATCTTCTTCTTTTTCGCCATAACCTGTGGTGTCCACATCATCGATCAACTGGTGATCGCCTTTTTTCTTAGGCTTATCAAAAGTCATAATCAGTGTTGGCAACAGGATCAGATTGGTAAACATAGAGATGATCAGTGTGGTGGAGGTAAGTAATCCCAATGCTACCGTTCCTCCAAAATCAGAGAAAGCAAAAATGATGAAGCCTGCAAACAACACAACCGAAGTATAAATAATACTTTTTCCCGTTTCCAAAATGCTTTCACTTACCGCTCTTGGCACGAAGTATCCGGTTGACATTAATTCCTGCCGGTACTTGGCCAGGAAGCGAATGGAATTATCCACCGATATACCGAATGTGATGCTGAAGATCAATGCGGTACTTGCCTTTAAAGGAATATTGAAAAAACCCATTAGCCCTGCGGTGATCATCAGCGCAATTAAGTTAGGGATCAGTGATATAATGATCATGCGCACGTTGGCAAACAGGAGCGCCATGGAGAGCGTGATCAATATGCACGCAAGCACCAGGCTCTCTGTCAGGTTTTCAATCAGGAAATTATTTCCCTTGATAAATACCTTGGATGAACCGGTGATCGTCACACTTACCGAATCTTTATCTGACTTCAGATTCTTTTCCAGTTCCTTCACCAGCAATTTGGTTTTGGGTTCTATTACTCCATGAACCAGGGAGTCCATGCGCTTAGACCCAATGTCGGCCATCTGCATAGAGATACGCATCTTATGAAAAGAAGAGTCGACAAATGCTTTGAACAAGCCACTGTTGTCGCTTTGCCCTTTCATGTAGCGAAGAATGAACCCGGCTTCCTGCTTTGTTGGCAATTCATAGCGATCCGGATTATTATTATAAAAAGCCTGCTTGGATGCTTTTACAAAACTGACAATCGAAATAGGACGCGAAGTAACTGTGATCGAATCCAATGAAGATTCAAAGTTGTCAATCGCCCGAAGATTAGGAATCTCAAGCAATGGTCTCTTTTTCTTAGTGTGAAATTCCACTTCCATCTCCAATGGCATAATGCCGCTGAAGTTGCTTTCAACAAATTTCAAATCTTTTTTCAGGTCGCTGTCTTCCGGTATATCATCCACCATGAAGGAAACCGAATAAAGTTTACTCATCCCGAACAGGGCTAATGCCGTAATGACAAAAGTACCAATGTAGATAGCAGGACGGTTTCGCTGCACGATCACATCAATCGTTTTCACAAACCAGCCGAGTATTTTGAAGTCCAGATGCTTCAGGTGCTTTGGTGTGGGCTCCGGCATCCACGATAAGATTCCCGGAATCATTACCAAACTCACTACAAACAAAGAGATGATATTGATACCGGCTACAATACCGAACTCGCGCAGGATCGTAATATCGGTTGAAAGAAGTGTTAAGAACCCGATAGCAACAGTAAGATTGGTGAGGAACGTAGCTAAGCCCATCTTCTGCACCACCACCCGAATAGCCTCCATCTTGTTTCTCTTCTTCACATACTCAAGGTGATATTTATTTAACAGGTAAATGGCATTCGTTATACCGATAGTAACAATAACCGGAGGGATGAGGCCACTGAGCAAGCTGATCTTAAATCCAAACAAGGTGATGGTTCCCATTACCCAGATGACCATTACTGCGATCATGACCATAGAAAAAACCACGGCCCTCACGGAACGGAAGAAAAGAAGCATGATCAAACCAGTAACAATTCCGGAGAGATAGGTAAAAAAAAGCAGCTCCTTACGCACTTTCTCAGCCATCACCGACCGTACAAAGGGAAGACCTGCATAATGCAGTTTAATCCCGGTCTGTTCTGTAAACTCCGTTCCATACTTTACCAGGTTATTGGTTACATTGATTCTTTTGGCGGAGTTGGCATATTCCTTTTGGATGGGTGCGAGAATCATCGTGGCTCCATTGTAGGTATTTACCAGTTGCCCCATGTAAAATTTCTGTCCGAGCGCTACACCTAACAAGCTGTCTAATTGCGCTTGTGTTTGGATCGTATCCGGAAATAGGGGAATGAGTTTAAACTTCGTGTTGGCGGTATCTTTTAAAATGATCCTCAGCGAAGGCAGAGAAAGGACTTCGTTGACCCCTTCAATCTTGCGGACCTTATCGTTAAGTGCGCGAAATTTTTTAAAGTTTTCCAGCTTATAGATACTACTGTCTTTTACACCGATGGCCATGATGTTTCCATCTTCTCCGAATTGCTTCTTGAACTGAGCGAAGAAAACCATGTCAGGATCTTCAGGCGGCACCGTTCTGGCAAAATCGTAACTCATTTCGACCTTTGTCGCATAGTAGCCCATCACTACCGTAATCAGGCCTATCGCCACCATCAGCAGGAGGCGAAACCGGATAATCCCATCAGCTATTTTTGACCACATGATTGACTTTTTAAGAACCGGCAAAGCTAAGGAATTTTAGCAGTTTTTAAGGCCCTATTTAGCCTCGGAAGGGGTAAATCCTATGCCAGTAGGAGGATCCCGAAATGAAGTCGGTGCGCTTTCAAGATTAAAGGAATCCGAAAATTATAAAGTGAACGGAATATGATCATCAAACAAATAAATAAGCCAGCTCATATTCAACAAAAATAAGACTCCGAATTACCTGACTCTTACTTTGTTTGTTGCTTTGGGTAATGACTTCTTTCTCACATTCATATTCAGGACTTCTACCCCCAGCGCAAAGGCCATGGAGAAGTAGATATAGCCGCGGGGGACGTGTACATGAAAGCCTTCCAGCACCAGCAGTGTACCAATCATGATCAGAAAAGAGATGGCCAGTATTTTCATGGATTGATGTTTCTCAATAAACGTGCTGATGGATTTGGCAAACGCCAGCATCACGCCAAGTGAAATAACGATGGCAATGACAATAATGATGACATGCTCTACCAGGCCGATGGCGGTTAATATTGAATCGAGAGAGAATACAAGATCAATAAGTACAATTTGAATGATCGCTCCGCGTACAGATAGTACTTTAGGTCTGACTGTGGATTGATCTCCTCCTTCCAGCTTTCCATGTATTTCGGATACACTCTTGCCGATGAGAAAAAGCCCGCCCAGAATTAAAATAATATCGCGATAGCTTAAATTAAAATCACTGAGAGTGATGACTGGTTTTTGAAGCCCGATGAGCCAGCTAACCCCCAGCAACAGGATGATACGACCAATTAGTGCCAAGCCGATTCCGGAAAAGCGAACTTTGCTTTGCTGACTGACAGGGAGTTTGTTGGAGATGATAGAGATAAAAACAACATTATCAATACCCAAAACAATTTCGAGAAAAGTGAGTGTAAGAAGACTTACCAGTCCTTCGGTAGTAAAAAGAGCATCCATGAGAGCGAAGAGTAAAAATTCAACGCCACGGGAATGTCTTTTATAAATTCAGGGCTGATGAGAAATATCTTCCTCAATTTCTGCTGTTAGTAGTTTTTACTTTCCTGCCAGGCTGCTCGTACAAAGAGCTCTGGATAATCAACAACAAGACCCAACTCATCTACCGTTATGATGGCGCTGAAATCGTTGGGGATATTTTCAAATTGGTAGTGCGATAATGAAAGCCTCTTGTAGTTCTGCTCCACTGATTTGATTTGTCCGTTCAGAAGGTCCAGGTATATAACATGAATGGCCTGACTTTCGCCTACAGATAAATTCAGTCTTCGTATGGCAAGTGTATTTGTAAAGGGCGTCAACGAAATATCAACTTCTTTGCATCCGCGGAACTCATTAGCCGGCTTTCCGTCTTCGGCCCAGGTTCCTTTACCATCGCTTATAAAAGTTAATAACTCCCGCTTATCATTAAGCTGGGTTTTTACTTCAAGAAATTGTGTTTCCCAGTTTGCGTTGGTCTTTATGGTATAATCTACTTTGTAAATTTTCTGTTCGTATTCACCAATAATAGATGAGTTTATTTCGGTACCGCTGTCGGTTATCGTGATTATGCAGTTCTCTAACGAATGATATTCACGGCCTTCCCAAAGTAAATTGACCTGCATCATTTGCTTGCTCATCAAAGCATTGCTTCAAATGGTCTTTTCCAGCACCATAAACTCCAGCTTTGTTTTAGCCTGACCGAAACGCGAATCCGTAAACGCAAATGGCTTACGCTTTCCGGTATCGCGATAGCCATGACGGATATACCAATCGATCAATTCTTTGCGCACCGTAATCACCGTCATGAAAATAGCCGTGCATTGCATACTCTTCGCTTCTTCTTCGGCCGCCTTCAACAATTGCTTGCCAATACCTTTGCCTTGCGTATCGGGCTTCACGCTAAGCATTCCTAAGTAGAGCTTGCCTTCTTCCTTACGAAGTTCAACACAGCCGAGCACTTGATTTTCTTCTTCGTATTTTAAAACAAGCGTGTCATCACGTTGAATGATTTCTTCGATCGCATGCACATCGGTGCGCGTGCCATCCAGTAAATCGGCTTCAGTGGTCCACCCTTTTCGGGATGAATCTCCGCGATAGGCGCTGTTAACTAACTTATCTAATGCAGGGGCATCATTCAGAGAGGCTTTTTTTATTGCTGTCATTGGCTACGCTAAAATTAAACAGGAGCTTCTACAATGGATTTAATGATCTCCGTAGTTACTCTCTCGGCAGAAGCCAGCGCACCATTAATAGTGCCTGCATCTCCCAGGGTATCAGTCGCTTCACCGGCAAAGTAGATCTTATCTTCCACCGGCTTGCTTAAATCTTCACGGTCGGTAAATGTAGCACTCACCAGCGGATACGAAATCCCTCCTTTTATATAGTCTTCTTTAGTCCAGTCTTTCGTTGCTGAAATGATGCGATCGGTAGTCAGGTCTTTGCGTATAAATTGGGTCGCCTGGCCTGCATAAACCAGATCCAGCTCAGCGAGCACAGCCGCGATTTGCTGATCACGGGTCATAGCCGATAACGATGCCGCTGCCGCACCATAGATGGTAAACGAAAGCGTTCTTGAAAAGGCACTTCGGCCTACGCCCGAATTTAAAAACTGAGGTGCTGTTGTTCCTCCCCAGATGAACCCGGCCGTATCGCCCCAGAAGTTTTTCTTAAAGTCAAGCACAATACGTATGGCCGCATCCATTCCGAACTTACCCATTGCAGACGTATTGGTTCCGGGTAAACCGGGGCTAAAAGAAATACTTCCGCTTTTCAGCGTTGATAAAGGAACAGTTACAATCACCTTGTTCGCCTGGTACTGACCTCCGTTTTTATCGGTAATGGTGATCACATCGTCTGCATAGCTGATGGAGTTTACCGGAGTGTTAAGCTGAATGAGATCAATTATTCCGCTGAAGCGGGAGATCAGAAAGTCCTGCATCGGATTCGCTTTCATCATGATCCACTTATTGTCATGCAGGCGGGCCTTTAACTCTTTACTCAAAAGTGCGGCACCAGCCTTGTCACTGTTAGTACCAAAAACATTTGCCGCCTGGCCATTCAGCAAAGCTTCGGCACGACTGCTTACTCCGGCCGCTTGTTTTATCGACTGAGCCCCGCCCGAATAATTGGGAAGATTTTTTACAAAACTCTCTACCGCGGCAAGGTCAGCATCTCCGCTCCACTCGGCTTCCGATTTGGCAGTGTTATTTAATATGTAGCGATCTACGCCTGTAGCAGTAAGATCTATAGTTGGTATGTTGTAATTCTGAACAGATTTGCCCCAAATGGAATCGGATCCGTAAAAAAGCTCTGCGCCTAACTCGATAGGAAAGTCGGAGCTGAATTCAAAGGGCTTATCCTGTCCGTAGACTTCCAGGTAGTTGGTTTGGTTACGAAGTGAGCGAATGCGTCCGCCTATTTCACCGGAAGCTTCCAATATAAAAACCTTGATCCCTTTCGCAGTTAAAATATCTGCCGCATACAAGCCGGCAGCTCCGGCACCGATGATCGCCACCTGTCCATCAAAAGGAACTTCCGGACCCGGATCGTCTTTTGCACATGAGCTAAGAAGAGAGGGCAACACCCATCCTGCCGACAGACCAAGGCCAAGACTCTTTAATACATTTCTGCGATTCAATTGAAATACGTTTTAAATCGAAAGATAATTGAATCCGGCTTATTTTACCTCATCTTTTTCCGCGTCATTAGCCAGGTCTACAATCAGTCTGTTGGGCTAAAGCCCGCTTGCCTTGGTATTCGGGCCGAAAGAGCCCGTGGGGTACAATAAAGGCTTTGTTTAAGGCTCCCCTGGAGATTTTCCGATGCTACATCAATAGCACTCAGAATCATGCGCTTTGCAGGTAATTCATTATTTTGCATGCACTTTTATCATCGCTATGCAATCGACAGCTGCTCCTATCCGACAAGTAAAAAAAGTGTGTGTGATCGGTCCTGAATGTACCGGCAAATCGGAACTCTCTAAATTTCTGGCCGATCATTATAAAACGGTGTGCGTGGAAGAATATGCCCGTGCTTATATCAACCGCCTCAGCACACCTTATGAGCAGGGCGACCTTACCAAGATAGCACATGGCCAGGTACGCATGGAAGACGAATGGCTGGTGGATACCAATAAGATCATGATCTGCGACACCAATGCAATTGTGATTAAAGTATGGAGCGACTTCAAATACGGAGAATGCGATAAAGAAATTCTGAGAATCGTAGACGAACGCCCCTATGATCTTTACCTGCTTACGTACATCGATGTGCCCTGGCAGGATGACCCGCAACGCGAACATCCGGATAAGCGCGAGCATTTCTGGTCCATCTTTAAAAGTGAGGTGGAAAAAACCAACGTGCCTTATGTAGAAATAAGCGGACCACGCGAAGAGCGTAGAAAGAAAGCCATTGCTGCGATCGACCAACTTGTTCAAGCGTAGCTCAAAGTGATTGAGTAATTTTAAAGAAATGAGCCGAACAGACTCGTTAAGTGTGCGCTTATACATGTATTGGGCGTAAGCCCGTGGCAATTTGAAACTCTCCCATGCAGACTTTAATTCAATCAATAAGAAATCAATGGGATGATTTTCTGAGAGACAAAATATTTAATCCTTCCCTCTGCTGATGTCCGAATCAAATTCCAATCCCTATGCAGTACTTAAGCTGAAAGAGTTCCGGCTTTTTATCATCGCCCGTTTTTGTGTCACCATTGCGATACAGATTCAGTCGGTGGTGGTGGGATGGCAGGTGTACAAAATCATTATCAACCCGCTGGCACAATTTCCCGGTGCAGTTATCGAAAGCTTTATCGGCTTTGGCAATGAGAAGAGTGCCGCCCTTGCGCTTGGCTTAATTGGCCTGGCGGAAGCAGTGCCTGCGATTGCTGTATCCTTGTACGCGGGGCACATCGCTGATGTAGTGCAGCGCAAGAAGATCATCGCGGTTACTTTACTCGTTTTGCTGCTGTGTTCTGCCTCACTTTTGTTTTTCACTACCAGCCTGGGTTCGTTCGTCTTTCACTTTGGTGTGCTCCCCATTTATGTGATCATCTTCATCAGTGGTATCGCCAGAGGTTTTCTTTCGCCTGCGCTGTTTGCCTTTATGCCACAGTTGGTGCCACGCGAGCTCTATCGCAATGCCATCACCTGGAACAGCACCATCTGGGAAATGGCATCCATCACCGGGCTTGCCTTAGGCGGTTTGCTTTATGGATTCCTTGGAGTCCATGTGGCTTATTCGGTTGATGTATCGCTTGTGCTCTGCGGATTGATCCTGGTTTTCATTATTCAGAAAAAACCATTGCCCGAAGCAAGCGAAGAGCAGGGTGTGGCCGAGAAGATCAAAGCAGGCTTGCGTTTTATCTTTCATAACAAATTAATCCTAAGCGCCATCTCGCTGGATATGTTTGCGGTATTCTTTGGCGGAGCGGTTGCCCTGCTTCCCATCTTTGCAGATAAAGTGTTGCATGTTGGCGAAGTGGGGTTGGGGATTTTACGAGGGGCTCCTTCTATCGGTGCCATGTTGATGGCCTTCTACATTACTCATTATCCCATCAAAAAAAATATGGGACGCACATTGCTATGGTCCGTGGCCGGCTTTGGTGCCTGCATGATTTGTTTTGCCATCTCTAAAAACTTCTGGCTTTCATTAAGCATCTTAATTATCAGCGGTATGTTTGATTGTATCAGTGTCATCATTCGCGGCACATTGATGCAGACGCTTACTCCGGAGAACATGAAAGGCCGGGTATCGGCAGTGAATTATATCTTCATCGGATCATCGAACGAAATTGGCATGTTCGAATCAGGCGTAGCTGCGAAGCTGATGGGTGTAGTCCCTTCCGTTATCTTCGGAGGGTTCATGACCATTGGCGTAGTGTCGGCTACCGCGTGGGTATCGAAGTCGTTGAGGAAGTTGCAGCGGCTGGAGTAAGATAAGTCACAGGTTGCTGGTTACCCGTTGCCGGTGATCGGTTATTTCAATTATAAAATAACGGGTTCTTAATTAAGTCAACCAAAAGCAATTGACAACTGTCAACCTGAAAACTGTGCATATCTTTGTACTATGATCTCCATCAATACACCTGCCTTGCTTTTTCCTGCCATTACCTTGTTAATGCTGGCCTACACCAATCGTTTTCTCGGGTTGGCTTCGTTGATCCGGAGTCTGAATGAGAAGTATAAACAGGCACCGGAAAATCACCTTGTTATCAAAGAGCAAATTCATAATCTGAGAAGGAGACTTACATTGATCAAACAAATGCAGGCTTCCGGTATTATGAGTTTTTTTCTTTGTGTGCTTTGTATGCTACTCTTCTTTTTTCAAATGGACATGTGGGCCTCCGCTATCTTTGGTATGAGCCTGATCGCACTTTTGTTATCTCTGGCGCTTTCGCTGAATGAGATATTCATCAGCACAAGAGCTTTGGAGCTGGAATTGAAGGATATGGAGTAATCTATTTAGCTTCAGATGACACAGATTTTCACTGAGAACTTTCAAAATTAGTTTACAAGTTGAAGCCTTTTTACAACAGTATCTTTCTCCAATATCGTACCCGGAGATAAAACCGCATTAGCCCCGATCTTTGTGTCATCACCTACCAATGCACCAAACTTGGTGATTCCTGTAGAAATGATCTCTCCATTAGCTTTAACGGAGATCAGTTTATCCTGCCGCTCGTTGTAATGATTGGCAATGATGGATCCTGCCTCCATGTTCACACGGCTTCCGAGGATGGAATCGCCAACGAAATTGAAATGCGCCAACGCAGCATGAGCCAACAGAAACGAAGACTTGATCTCACATCCGGGGCCGACCGAAACATGATGGTCGAGAAAAACACCGCCTCGTAAATAGGCGTGCGCTCCCACAAAACAATTTTCCGAAATAATAACGGGCCCTTTCAAAACAACATGTTGCTCAACTACCGCATTGCGATGGATAGCAACACCTTCTTTTATCACAAACTCATCGGTGTTTAATTGTGTACTGATTGATTCGATAATTTCTTTTGCCTGACCGGTAATTACCCATGGATGTAACCCCTCAAAATGTTTCTGAAGAATGCCGGGAAGGTTAATGTAGTTGAACAGGTTAATCATCTTGTTTTTAATTCACGCATGGCGGTATTGAACTTCGTTTTGATTTCATGTCCTGCCCGATGATGCTGATTCTTCACGATCCACTTTCCACTGATTATTGTACCCATCACGCGGCTGGAATCGGAAGTATAGATCAGGGTAGCCAATCGATTTTGTTCTGAAGTATTAGCAACGAGGTGCGATTCACTATTAAATATGACCGCATCAAAAGATTGCCCGACCGCAAAATGCTCCTGCTGCTGAATGCCCATTGCTTTTCTGCCTGAAATGATTTCTTCATTGACCAGGTAAGTGGCCGCATCACCTTCAAAGGTATTCCGTTGGTTGGTGACTAAACGCTGGCGATAATCAATCATGCGAAACTCTTCCAATGGATTCAATCCAATATGGCTATCCGTTCCGATGGACCAATGACCTTTAAGCTTTACATATTCCTTCATGCGAAAAATTCCATCGCCCAGGTTTCCTTCCGTAGAAGGACATAACACTACATTCGCTCCTGACTTTGCCAATTGCTGAAGCTCATGATCATCGAGGTGCGTGGAATGTACTAAGTGAAAGCGTTCATTCACAGGAAGATTTTCCAGCAACCATTGCATCGGACGCCTGTTGCAATAGGCAAGGCAATCGGTCACTTCTTTTTTCTGTTCAGATACATGAAGATGAAAGGGCAAGTCTTTCGGGCCTTGATTAAACGTAGTGATCACTTCCGTCAGGTCAACTGCACGAAGTGAATGCACACTGAATCCTAATGAAGCATGATCATACGCTTTGGTTGCTTTCGCTGAAGCTTCCAGCAGTTTAAAATATTCTTCGGTTGCTTTCGAAATAAACCTGCGCTGCCGCGGATTAAAGTCAATACCAAAATTGGCACGCTGATAGAAAACAGGCACAAGAGTAATTTTTATTCCTGCTGTTTTCGCAGCGGCTACCATACGTTCACCCATTTCAGCACGATGCGAATAGGGTTTGCCCTCTTTATCATGATGCAGGTAATGAAACTCAGCTACCTGTGTATAACCATGCCGTACCATTTCAGCATACAGCATAGCTGCAATGGCTTCTGCCTGATCAGGATTTACCGACAAAGCACATTGATACATCGCTTCGCGCCAGGTCCAGAAGTCATCCGTGGTCCCGATAGTATGTGTTTCAGCTAATCCTGCCATGGCATATTGAAAGGCATGCGAGTGTGCATTCTGAAATCCGGGCAATGCAAAACCTAATATGGATTCGGTGGCAGCAACCTCCGCAGGTGATTCCTGAGAAAGATATCGGATAATCCCATCATCGTCCACGCCTACATAAGCGGGAGAAAGCCATCCGTCTTTTTGAAGTAATGATTTGAATCGGAAATAATTCATATAATGCAAAGAGAAATCCTATTCATAAAATTCAAATAAATACGCTGGATTGTATTCGATTTCAAATCGATCAAGAAATTCCAGGTACTCCTGGCGAAAGGTTTTTGTCTGATGATGAGCCGGCTGGTTAAGTATATAACTGACAACAGACTGAAGGCTGGAGTGACTATAGGAAAACACTCCGTAGCCTTCCTGCCATTGAAATTTACTCTTCAGCCATTTCTTTTCATTAATAAACCGGGATGAATTAGCTTTGATATCCCTGACGATATCAGCTATTCTAACATCTGGTTTTATACTGATCAAAACATGAACGTGATCTGGCATGCAATAGATGGCGTATAATTTCTGATGCAGGTTTGAAATTATACCACTGATGTATTTTTCTAATTCTATTCGAAATTCTTCCCTGATAAGATTTTGTCTGCCTCTTACGGTAAAGACAACCTGAACATATAATTGTGCGTAGGTATTGGGCATGATGTTGTCAAATGACAATGATAAAACATGGAATGCAATTTATATCTATTGTAATAATAAATTACGTTATCTGTGAAAACATTCCTTGATTAAACAATGCAAAAATGTCGCTCCTATGGAGCTAAATTCAAAAATGACTACCAATCATCTAATGAGATACCGTCCCTACGGGACTTATGCAGTGTTTTTAACAGAATACACAAGCTCCATTGGAGCGATATCTCATTAGAACTTAAATGCAAAAGAGTCCGGAGCTCCAGAGGAGCGGAATCTTATAATCACACATAGCCTTGCTTCGTCAGCACATCGACCAAACCACCTAAGGTACGCTTTAACACTTCACGCATTTTATTAGCGCGGGCAGGATCAAATTTCTTTTCGGCATCATCCATGTAATGAACTTTGCACATCTCTAACTGCAACGCATGTTGATTTTGTTGCGGCTTGCCAAAGTGGCGCGTAATATATCCTCCTTTAAATGGATGATTGTGGTGAACAGCATACGCGCCCGACTTCAGGTTCGAGAATGCTGAATCAATCAACTCCTGTGAGGCCGAAGTTCCATCTGCATCGCCCAAGATCAGATCCGGAAACTTATCTTTTTGAATCGTGGGAACTACCTGACGGATAGAATGGCAATCCCATAGCAGCACTTTCCCGAACTTATTCTTTAATGCATCAAGCTGTTTTTGTATTTCTTTATGATACGACTCGTAATAATGAGTAACTCTTCGTGCTCCTTCCGAAGTATCCACTTCTTTTCGCTCATCGCGATAGATCGGGTTGCCCAGGAAATCAGTAGATGGACATAACGCTGTAATGATGCGGCCATCCGTATAGAGCGGCTTGCTTTGCGGATCACGGTTCAAGTCGATTACCCAACGGCTGTAGTTGGCGGCAATCATACCCATGCCCATTTCTGAAACGAAGTTGTATAACTCGTCTACGAACCAGTCCGTATCATCCGGGGCAACGATCCGTTCGGGTTTGTAATGCTCTTTTAGCTCTTCCGGAAACTGTGTGCCGCAATGAGGCACACTGATCAATAACGGAACTTCAGCTTTTGAAGGAGGGATGATTCGGTAGACAGAAGAATTCACTGAGGTGAGTTAATCGTTAAAAGTGAATAGTTAAATGTGTTGGCTCCAACCTTCAATATTAAAATCATTTCTTCCAATGAAGTCATGTCGCGGACTTTTTAACATTATCAATATCGATCAAACATTATTTCTTTTTCTTCTTTTTCTTTTCCGGATTATCGGACTGGCTCTTTTCAATTTCCTGCTGTGCACGCTTCAGACTCTCTTCGGCAAGTTGCAGGTTTTTTCTGATTTGTTCCGCATTCTGTTGCACGATCAATCGTAGTGCCGTTATCTCCCTGCGATAATATTCTCCCTCATCATTTAGCTTGCTTTTTAATTGCAACACTCTTTTGAATGATTCATTAATCCGTTCCTGGCTGATCACTCCTTTCTCCACATAGCCCCGTATAATTTTATGCACCTTATCTACCGTGCGGGCCTCACTTCCCTGAATATTGTTAGAAAAACACATGATATCCACACCCGCAGTAATGGCTAACTTAATCGCATCTTCTAATCCATAGTGTTCGGTGATGGCGTGCATCTGCATATCGTCAGAGAAGATTACTCCATTATATCCCAGCGTTTTTCTCAGCAAACTATCCATAATGCGTTTCGATAGGGTGCCGGGATAACCTTTGGGATCTAATTTTTTATTGACAATGTGTGAGGTCATGATCGCATCCACGTAGCCGGAATCCAGCAACGCCTTGTAAGGTTTCAACTCTTTCTCATTCCAGGTATTGGTTACATCGGCAATACCAAAATGAGTATCAGCTAAAGAGCTGCCATGACCAGGAAAATGTTTAAGCACTGTAACCACACCTACCTTACGATGTGTTTTAATAAACTCTTTGGCCATTACAGCCACTGTGTCTTCCGATTTTGAAAACGACCGTTCTGGTTTTACAATCACAGTATTAAGGGGCTCTATGGCCACATCTACACAAGGAGCAAAGTTGACATTGATACCAACTCCCGCCAAAGCCGAACCTGTTGATGTACCATAAAAACGAACCGAGTCCAGCTTGCTGTCTTTTCCCATAGCGGCAGCAGTGATCGAGCGCGGGAAGCCGTATTTTTCTTTCATCCGGTTTACTTTACCTCCCTCCTGATCGATCGTAATAAAAAGAGGAAGAGGCGCAGCCTGCTGGTAGGTGTACGACATTTTCTTGAATGCCATGTATGAATTCTTTGCCGGAATATTCTTTTCAAAATAAATAATGGAACCCGCCTTCCCTGAGCGAACTTCTTCCAGTACAATGGGGTCTACTTCCGCTTTGGGCATCCCGATCATGATCATCTGCCCGATCTTGATATCAAGGCTATCGCGAACCTGGGCGTGAAGCAGTGCGCTAATAAAAAGCACCGGAAAAATTATACTTATTTTTTTCATTGACATAACTTATAGGTAAAGAGCAAAAAATGCCCGCTTTTAGAATACTAAACTATACTAATTTTAGGATTATCGACTTGATCGCATTTTGATTCATTGATGATTCGTGTTCGATCCGTTCATTCTCCACTCTCTGTCCACTCTTTCTCACTCTCCATTCGTTCGTGATTCGAGGGCGATTCAGTTAAAACCTGGTAAAGGAATTAGTTTCAGAAATGAGCCCCTCAGAATGCAGTTTCTACTATCCCCTCCAGCGCCATTCCCCGTGAAGCTTTTACTAACACAGTGGAATTTTGAATCGGGCTTTCTTTCAGTGTCTTAATCAATTCATCTTTGTTGCTGAAATAATTTCCTTCCGGAAAAACTTCTTTGGCAGCTTGTATCAGCTGACCACAGAGGTAAGAACGAATTCCCTTTTCCTTCAGCAGTAATCCCAATTTTTTATGTTCTGCTTCGGCTTCACCCTCCAGTTCATACATATCACCCACAATGGCTACTTTATTAACTGTCTTCAATGCAGCAAGATTATTAATAGCTGCTTCCATCGAGCTGGGATTCGCGTTGTAAGCATCTAATATGATCGTATTCGTTCCTTTCATGATCACCTGTGAGCGCATGTTGCCCGGGGTGTATTCTTCTATGGCCTTGTTCGCGTCCCTGGCATTTACACCGAAGAATTTTCCTATGCATAAGGCCGCGGCTATGTTTTCAAAATTATAACCACCGGTAAGCTGCGTTTTTATCTCCGTTCCGTCTTCCGCTCTTATTCTTACCAATGGGTCGGCATCGATCAATGCCGCTTCATAATAGTTGCCCCTGGCAGGATATAAAACAGGCTCCTTAAATCGCTTCGCCATATTGGCCAGCAATTCATTTTGCGAATTAATAAATACTTTACCTTCATGAGTAAGCAAATGCTGATAAAGCTCCGACTTGGCACGAAGAATATTTTCAAATCCACCGAAGGTGCCAATGTGTGCGCGACCGATGTTGGTAATTAATCCATGCGTTGGATCAGCAATCTCACACAGCAAAGCAATCTCACCCAAATGATTAGCTCCCATTTCAATCACCGCTATCTCACAGGTTTTATCGATGGCCAGAATAGTAAGCGGCACCCCAATATGATTATTCAGGTTGCCTTTGGTGGCATAGGTTTTATATTTTTTATTTAGCACGACACTGATCAGTTCCTTGCTGGTGGTTTTTCCATTCGATCCCGTAAGGCCAATGAAGGGAATCGTCAACTGACTGCGATGGTATCTGGCCAGCTCCTGCAAAGCGGTTAATGCATCCTTCACCAAAAAGAAGCGGCTGTCTTTTACAAACCGTTCTTCATCCACTATCGCATAACTGGCTCCCGTTTTCAAAGCCTCCTCGGCAAACTCGTTGGCGTTGAACTTGGGGCCTTTCAGTGCAAAAAATACCGAGCCAGGGGTGATTTGACGTGTATCGGTGGATATCCTGCCCGATTCAAGGTAATGGGAGTAAATGGTTTTTATCGTAGCGGTCATAAAAAAGACAATGGCCCTTTATTAAATCAGTTTATCTTGCGGGAAAGATAACAGCTATACAAACTACGCGTTATTATTCAGACCGAAATAATTCAAAAATTTTAAAATAGCATCTTTTAAGATTAAACGATCCTTATAAAGCTATGTGCGGAGTATCTTGTTACAGTGAAATCAATCAGGATGATTAAACAGATGAAATCATTTTATCTCTTTCTCCTTTTCACTGTTGCTTCGCTGTGCGCCTCCGCTCAATTTCATTATACGTTCGATCAAAGTGTGCCCGTAGAAGTAAACGGCAAGCAGCTGGCCATGTCGTGGGCAGGCGGATTGAACTCTGCCCAGATTAATACACTGGATCTGAATGCCGACAATAAACAGGACATCGTGATCTTCGACAAAGGCGCCAGTAAAATCTGGACTTTTCTGCAAGATCAAAGCACCTATCGCTATGCGCCCGAATACGAAAGCCTGTTTCCTGCTGAAGTATATTCCTTCCTGCTTTTGCGCGATTACAATTGCGATGGCAAAAAAGATTTGTTTACGTTTAACAGCTCGATAAACGGAATCTCCGTTTACAAAAACACCACACTGAACGGTGAAAAGATATCGTGGCAGAAATTAAATTTTTATACCGGAAGCGTATATACCGAAATTCTATTGACGAAGGGTTTCTCCGGGCTGATCAACATCCTTCCGGGTATTGACGACATCCCCAATATTGCAGACATGGATGGCGATGGCGATCTGGATATTGTGAACATGCGCTTTGTTAACCCCAGTACGGCTGAGTATCATAAGAATTTTGCTCAGGAACGATTCGGCCGCTGCGATACGCTTGTGTTTGAGCGACAAACCCAGCGATGGGGCGATTGGGAAGAATGCTCGTGTGGAGTAATTGCTTTTGGGAAGACCTGTGCCGAGCTGACAGGCGGCCGGCAGGAAAGCACTGCCCGTACCGAACACACCGGTGGCAAAGCGTTGCTGGCGATTGATATGGACAACGATGGAAAGAAGGACATCCTTTTTGCCGAAGAGCAATGCAATCGCATTTATTATATGCACAACAATGGTGCATCGTCCGAAGCTGCTGTCATGAGCGAAGAAAATGTTTTCCCTACTGCAACTCCCATCTCCTTTAATCTTTTTCCTGCTCCATTCCTCGAAGATATTGACTTTGACGGGCTGCCTGACTTTCTGGCGTCACCCAATCTGAATTCGCGCACTTTGTTTAGTACCAACTTCAGCCAGTCATTATGGTATTATAAAAACACCGGCACGGCTCAGGTACCGAACTTTACGTTTGTAAAAAACAACTTCCTGCAAGACCAGATGATTGATGTGGGCGACAATTCCGTTCCCGCTTTTGTAGATGCGGATGGTGACGGTGACAAGGATATGTTTATCGGCACATTTACTTCTACAAACTATACCGGACGGATTATTTTATACGAGAACATTGGTACTGCTACTGATCCATCTTTTCGTTTTGTTACCGATGACTTTGGGTTACTGTCGCTGGTTCAGTTCTATAATATTAAACCACAATTTGCCGATGTTAATGCAGACGGCACACAGGACTTGGTTTTTACGGCAACACGATTCGATACCGGGGTGACTTCTTTATTCTATTTACCCAATAGCAGCAAAGAAATGATTACCGTTTCGGGAGCGAATTACCAACCCATGAATTTCAACCTGAGTAGCACGGAAAATATTTTACTTCATGATGTGAACAGTGACGGAGCGCTCGACTTGCTCATTGGAAAAACTACGGGAGCACTGCAGTACTATGAAAATGCAGGACCGGCCGGCTCGTTTAATTTTACACTAAAGAACAGCAGTTTTTTAAATCTGGCTACGAGCACCTCGCGACAAAATTTATCCATTGCTATTGGCGACCTCGATGCCGATGGCAATGAAGATTTAGTTACAGGAAATCAGCAGGGAATATTAACCGTCTACAATAATTTCCGATCCACCAACCCCGTACCCGAAGGTGTGAATGATCTTGTTCTCGATTCCTTTACCGAAACCTATGGTGCAAAAAACCTGGGAGGCCGGGTATGGCCTACGGTGGTTAACCTGTTCAATACCGATAAGCCTTCCATCGTAGCCGGCAATACAACCGGAGGGCTTTATGTATTAAAAAGCGACAACAGTCAGGAGCTACCGCTTGATCCTGAAGTAAGTATTTCTCCCAACCCGGTATCGGCAGGAGAAATTTTAACGATTAAAGCCGACCGCAATATTTCCCTACAGATTTTTTCCATACTCGGTCAGAAAATAAGTGAGCCGTTGTTTATTCCTGCCAATCAGGCCTACACGTTACCGATAAATCACCTCGCTACAGGAATTTATATTGCACGCATCTTATCCGACAAGAAAAATTACGGACAGAAATTTGTCGTGCATTGATAAACGGAAAGGCATTCGGATGGGAGGCTCATTATACTGAGGTTAGAATAACTCCACAGCTTCCTCCTAAAGAAGTAAGCTGTGTGTCTTTTTAATTAAAGGCATAAATTCATCGCATCTTAATTATTAATCTCCACATGCCGAACTATCTGCTAAATTTCGGCATTAGTATTACTTTCGCAGCTTAATTTTCTTACCGATGTCAGCACCTTTTGCAATTATCTTTGATATGGATGGTGTGATTGTGGACAGCAATCCTGCCCATAAAATCGCACTACAACAATTTGCCAATCAGCACGGATACGACCTGGATGAACAACAACTGAGAGAAAAAATTTACGGCCGTACCAATAAAGAATGGATCACCAATCTGTTTGGAGTATTGCCAAAAGAAACGCTGCATCAATACGCGCACGAAAAAGAGGCGCTTTATCGCGACATTTTTAAAGACGATATCAAACCGGTAAAGGGATTGGTTGGGTTTCTGGATATGCTCGAAAAGAATAACATACACAAAGCCATTGGCACTTCTGCTCCACGTGTGAATGTCGATTTCTCCTTAAGCAAAACCGGTCTCGAAAAATATTTCTCCATTATTCTGGACGATACTTTTGTTACGCACGGAAAACCAGATCCTGAAATCTATATCAAAGTAGCTGCTGCGATCGGGTTACCGAATGCACAATGTATTGTTATTGAAGATTCCCTGTCGGGAGTAACTGCCGGAAAGAGAGCCGGATCTAAAGTGATTGGGATAACCACCACACATACAAAAGAAGAGCTTTTGGAAGCAGATCTGATCATTAATGATTTTGATGAGCTGACATTTGAAAAACTACAGCAGTTGATTTAAAAAAAAGAAAATGCCCTTAAGTAGCAAGCACCAAACCCTTCCTGGTGGCACTATTGCTTTGCTTACTGCGATCCGTTTCGCTGGTATTCAAATCTTCTACCATCCCGCATATTCACCTACCACGCTTTTGTCTTTGCGTTGGCAACAATGTCTCCTACTACTGTTTGGTGTGGGGTGTATCTCCGGATACATCATAAATAAATATTAAGGCAGGAATTCCAACGGAATATTAGTAGGCTCATAGTGCTTTGGCCATTTGCTTATGCTTAAAGTCATAATGATGATGCCCATCATCACGGTCAGTATTGCTACCTGTACAAATGGATTGATCAGGCTTATCTCCCAGTATTCTGCTGTAAAGGAAATGACAAAAGAAAGGAGTATTGCTGCTATTGCCCAGCTTCCAATCTTTACTTTACTGCTTCCGGATGAGTACACGGCACGGCTCTTGTCTTTGAGATGAAAATGGAGCACCCGCACAAACGTAGAATAAACTCTTGATTGGTCTTCGGGTCTTTTATCTGCAGTGAAAGTTCTATTGGTGATCGTTAAAATTTTGCCTCCTTCAATACTCAACAGCGTCTTGAATTTCCTTTCACTACGATCAAGCTGAACTTCAATGATCTTTGAATAGGGGAAAACAGTTTCCTGCCCGGAAGATCGGACGGTTAAATTAAACTCATCAAGCAAAATCGTTTTTGGCACATCGGAAGGTGAGTTTTGATAGGTATAATTCATACCCTAATATTAGATTATTAGATTGGTATCCTATCAGGAAAATACCCACTTGTGGTGATTTTTAATTCTGTAGCAGTACATAAAAATAAAGCATCCGGCCGCCACAGCTCCATACAGGTCTGCCAGAAGTGGATCAATAACGTGATCAGATACAGCGTTATCTTCCTGTCTGAAATCCATAAAGCAACATTTTGATCTTCACTTGTCTTATTGAAAATGCCCATTTTTGAAGCAGAAAGCTTATTTTCGCATAAGTAAACCACTCAGCTCCTCGATTTTTCAGTAAGGGCTTGCACAATGAAATGCTTTTAGCGTTATTTGCAGTCCCTTTTCAAAAAGGGCTAAAAATCTTACAGTTATGGCAAGGGTTTGTGAAATTACCGGAAAGCGTCCTCAGGTAGGAAACAATGTATCACACGCGAACAACAAGACGAAGCGCAGGTTTTATCCTAATCTTCAGAAGAAGCGTTTTTTCATTCCGGAAGAAAATAAGTGGATTACTTTAAAGTTATCTACTAAGGCAATCAAGACAATCAACCTAAAGGGCATTACCGCTGTGTTGAAAGAAGCACGCGCGAATGGTTTTTTAGCGAACTAATATTTTTAAATTAGCAGGCAATGGCAAGAAGTAAAAACAGAATTCAGGTGATTTTGGAGTGTACTGAGCACAAGACTACAGGTCTTCCAGGCATGAGTCGCTATATCACTACCAAAAACCGTAAAAACACTACCGAGCGTATCGAATTGAAAAAATTCAACCCGGTATTGAAAAAATATACATTACACAAAGAAATTAAATAACCATGGCAAAGAAAGTTGTTGCTTCCTTGAAGAAAACCGATGGTAAGACCTTCGCTAAAGTAATTCGCGCTGTGAAATCTGAAAAGACAGGTGCTTATACTTTCAGAGAAGAGATCGTAGCCACTGACTTAGTGAAAGAAACATTAGCTAAAAAGAGCTAATATTCACGGAAAGAATTTTGAAGAAGTCCCCACAAGGGACTTTTTTTGTATTTATACCCTTTACTACTTTCGCTATGTTCGGTTTGTTTTCAAAAGATAAGAAAGAGTCGCTCGATAAGGGCCTGCAAAAGTCCAAAGAGAGTTTTTTCGGAAAGCTGGGCAAGGCATTAGCAGGCAAATCTACTATCGATGATGAAGTACTGGATAACCTCGAAGAAGCACTCGTTTCTTCTGATGTAGGCGTAGATACCACATTAAAAATCATTGATCGCATTCAGCAGCGCGTTGCCCGCGATAAATACCTTGGAGCACAGGAATTAGACAGCATCCTCAAGGAAGAGATTGCTTCATTACTTGCTGAAAACAAGACGGAAGACATAGCCGACTTCGATACTCCTGCAGGCAAGAAACCTTATGTGTTAATGGTAGTGGGGGTAAACGGAGTGGGCAAAACAACTACCATCGGAAAATTATCTGCCCAGTTTAAAAAGAATGGCAAGAAGGTGTTATTAGGAGCAGCGGATACATTCCGCGCTGCCGCGGTTGATCAGCTAAAGATCTGGGGAGAGCGTGTAGGTGTGCCGGTTATCTCAAAAGGAATGAACACCGATCCTTCTGCGGTGGCTTATGATGCTGTGAAAGCCGGAGTGGAGCAAGGTGTAGATGTAATTATCATCGATACGGCAGGAAGGCTTCATACCAAACTTAACCTGATGGCCGAGTTATCAAAGATCAAAAGGGTGATGGAAAAAGTAATTCCGGATGCTCCTCATGATGTCCTATTAGTGTTAGATGGAAGCACAGGGCAAAATGCATTGATTCAGGCCAGAGAGTTTACAAAGGTCACGGATGTTACTTGCCTGGCAATTACGAAATTGGATGGCACGGCAAAAGGCGGGGTGGTGATCGGAATTTCTGATGAATTTAAAATCCCTGTCAAGTATATTGGTGTGGGGGAGAAAATGGAAGATCTTCAGGTATTCAGCAAAACAGAGTTTGTTGATTCGCTGTTTAAGAAAAACTAATCAGGTAATTTCAGATACTTACTTCTTCGCGTTCTCAACAGGTGCCAGCTTTGAAGTGAAGGGTATTTTGAAAAAAAGCTGGTAGTTGAATCCCCAATACAATTTCCTGGAGGACAACCCATATCCGGGAATGTCATACGAAACCAGCTCCTTCTCGCCCGAAACAGAAGGGGTGAATTTCATGCGGGCGGTATAGCCCATCCAGAAGAATTTATAAATTTTTATACGCAGGCCGGTAGTCAGCTCAGCCCAGTGGCCGACAAGATTTGTATTGACCAGGCTTTTATTAATGACGCCATAATTAGTAACCGGACTTGTAGCCGGGTCCTCAATTGTATAGGTGTATCCAACACTATCACTAAAGGAGGCTCTCCCGATTCTGAATCCCAGAAAAAACATATTGCGGTCCGGATCTCTTTTCAAAAAATTAACATCCACACCAAAACGAAAGTATTTACCTGTATTGTCATATTGTCCGTTGCTGATTGGCTTAACCACTGCCCACTGTCCATAATCCATGGCCAGGTAATAGCGGTTGATATCCATATCGGCATTGACTTCCCAACCGGTAAACTGTTTGCTCAGGTTGCTCTTTACGATGGTAATCACATCGGTACCAATGCGCAGGCCGGTGGGGAGATATTTGTTCCTCACCTCAAGTGTATCTACCGGTACCTCCTGTGCGTGCGCAAGAAAGCAAAGCACGAGAAAGAGAAGACTAAAAGTAGACCTCAAAATTGGCTTCTGCATTTCCTAACAATTGAGTAGTAATAACTTTTGTTAACGTAGACCCTTGTATCAAACTTGTATCCATAGGATTTTCCACAAGTGTCACCTGGTCCTGGTAAACAAATGCGCCACAATCCGATGAAGGTATCGTGGTTTGATTACGATAGGTAACGTTTATCGTGTCGTTGCGAGTATCTGCATATTTTAGAATGAAGGATGCTTCCGTTTTATAAGGATCAACTGGTAACGCGATCAGGCTTACCTCCACATTATTATTATAAAGAACAATAGAGGAGCCCACTACTTCAATAGAGGCAAACTTGACCGGGTGGACTGTTTTATCCAGCGTATTGATAAATTTAAACTTTACCAGATTAGTATTATTGATAATACAATCGCCCTTTTCGAAGCAGGAACCGCACACCAACGCCACTAATGCAATACAAGCAATAAACAGAATTCTCAAAACAGGAATCTTTTGGTTACAAATATAGTTTTAGGCACAGCAAAGGGCAGGCCACAAGGCAGGTATTTTTAGTAAATTTGCAGGCTCATCTCGAAATAAGTTGAAAACAAAAGGAAACAAGAAGACAAAGGTCAATATCGTTACACTGGGGTGCTCCAAAAACCTGGTGGATTCGGAAGTATTACTGACCCAATTGAAAGGAAATGGCATTGATGCCACCCACGAATCAAAGAAAGATGATTCCAACATTGTGGTGATCAATACCTGTGGATTTATCGATAATGCCAAGCAGGAATCCATCGATACCATACTCCGCTATGTGGATGCCAAGGAAGAAGGGCTGGTGGAAAAAGTATATGTTACGGGTTGTCTTTCCGAGCGTTATAAAGACGATCTTCAAAAAGAAATTCCTGATGTGGACGCCTGGTTTGGCACACGCGATCTTTCGCGTTTGTTAAAACAACTCAACGCTAATTACAAGCAGGAATTGGTGGGTGAACGTATTCTCACCAACCCCAGTCATTTTGCTTATCTCAAAATATCTGAAGGATGCGACCGCCCGTGCTCTTTCTGTGCCATTCCATTAATGCGTGGCAAGCATGTATCGCGCCCTATTGAAGAGTTGGTGAAGGAAGCAAAGAGCCTGGCCAAAGGTGGAACGAAAGAACTGTTGCTGATTGCACAGGATTCTACTTATTACGGTCTTGATCTGTATAAGAAAAGAAACCTGGCCGATCTGTTAAAAAATATTTCGGATGTAGAGGGTATTGAGTGGATACGGTTACACTATGCTTTCCCTGCGGGTTTCCCTATGGATGTGTTGGACGTGATGAGAGAACGAAGTAACATTTGTAATTATCTCGACATTCCTTTGCAGCATGGCTCTACCCGCCAGCTTCAGCTGATGCGCAGGGGCATTACACGTGAGAAGACCGAAGAGCTACTGCATACCATGCGCGATAAAGTTCCAGGTATTGCTATCCGTACAACATTGATTGCCGGCCATCCTGGCGAAACAGAAGCGGACTTTCAGGAAATGGCCAGCTTCGTAGAACGTTCCCGTTTTGATCGTCTCGGTGTGTTTACTTATTCGCACGAAGACAATACGCATTCCTATACCATGAAAAACGATGTGCCGGAAGAAGTAAAGCAAGAGCGCTCCGATACCATTATGGAAATTCAGCAAGGGATTTCTCTTGAATTGAACCAGGCAAAAATTGGCAATACTTACAAAGTAATCGTTGATCGCAAAGAAGGAGACGAATTTATTGGCCGCACCGAATCAGATTCACCGGAAGTTGATAACGAAGTCATCATCACCAGCAACGAATATCTGCGCATGGGCGATTTTGCGAATGTGAATATTACCGATGCAAGTGAGTTTGACCTTTCCGGTAACGTAATTTAGTATTGATGTAATTCTTTAAACCCTTCGTAATAAATTATCGTTATTCGGGTATGCTTTTCCATTGTCATTCTTCGCTTTGTTAACGATTTGTTAAATGCAGCACAGCTTTCTACCCTTTCGCGATACCCATTCATTTTCTGATTTCTTTCTCGACTACATCGAACAAACCCATTCACTTAACTCCTTCTATCATCATTTCCCTCTTATAGAGAATTTTAGAGCGCAGATAGAAGAAAAAGAGAAATCATTTCCAAAGCAAAACAGGGATGTTCTTGTGCAAACGCTGCAGCAACAGTACAAGTCACTGACGATATCCGATAAAGTCCGATCCAATATCGAATCGCTTTCTTCAGGAAAAACTTTTACGGTAACTACCGGTCATCAGCTCAACATCTTCACCGGTCCGCTTTATTTTATTTATAAGATCGTCACAGTAATCAATGCTTGTAAAAAATTAAAAGAGACTTATCCTGATTTTCATTTTGTGCCTGTGTACTGGATGGCGAGTGAAGATCATGATTATGAAGAAATAAAGTCATTCCGCCTGTACGGAAAAAAATACACTTGGACTACGGAGGAAAAAGGTGCTGTGGGGAGATTCAGTACAAAAGGTTTTGATCGTTTATTGAAAGAAATTCCAGGTGATATTACTTTATTTACGGAAGCGTATCTCAAAAGCAGGACATTAAGCGATGCTGTACGTCATTATGTTAATACCTTGTTCGGCAACGAAGGAGTTATTGTAGTGGATGCCGATAACCGTTATCTCAAAAGTTTATTTACGAACGTCATCCGTGAAGATATCTTTGATTCTTCGTTAGCAAAAAAGGTAGAAGAAAGCACCACTCAGCTTCAGGCGCTGGGATATCACACACAAGTGCATGCCCGCGATATTAATTTCTTTTATCTGGATGATCAGCTTCGCGGACGTATTGAAAAGAAGGGTGATGAGTTTTCCGTTATGGATTCCAAACTTCGTTTTTCCAAAAGTGAATTGGAGAAATTAGTAGAAACTGAGCCAGAACGATTTAGCCCAAATGTCATACTAAGACCTCTTTACCAGGAAATCATCCTGCCCAATCTGGCTTACGTGGGAGGTCCTTCCGAAGTAGTGTACTGGCTTCAGCTGAAAGGAGTATTCGAGCATTTCAAAATTCCTTTCCCGATGCTGATGCCGCGCAACTTCGCGATGGTGATTGATCAGCCCACAAAAAGAAAATTAGATAAAACCGGTCTGGAGATCAAAGATTTTTTTGAAAGCAAAAATTTTCTTTTCAATCACTGGATTGTAAAGAACACACATTATAATCTTTCCCTTGGAGCGGAAATCAATTCCATGCAGCAGCTGTTTGAATTGATAAAGCAAAGGGCAGCCGCTATCGATCAAACACTGGTACCACTGGTAGGTGCTAAAGCAAAAAGTGTTTACGACAGCCTGGAAAATATTGAAAAGAAATTTTTGAAAGCCGAAAAACGCAATCAGTCGGATAAACTGGGACAGATCGAAGCTGTAAAAGACATTCTTTTTCCTAACGGAAGTCTACAGGAGCGCACAGATAATTTCCTGAACTTCTATCAGCAGGATCCGCAATTCATAGAGAAACTTATTGCAAACTTCGATGCTTTTGATTTCAGGATGAATGTATTGAGTTATTAAGCAGTCTGGCAAAGATTATCATACTCTTGTAAAGCGGTGTACTCACTGAGAATGATATTTGAGCTAAAGTCCATAGAATAAAATCCGGTAACTACGGAGCCTAAGCCTGTGGTTGTCATGAGCACAATAAGAGAGGGCCTTAGCCCTGATTGATTTTACTACTCCAATGGAATTGTAATAAGCAAAGCAGCAGTATGACTAAACCCGAATTCAGAAAGCGTTATCTCGAAAAAAGAAAATCATTAACCGAAGCAGAATGCCTGCATTATAACCAGCAGCTTTATCATCTCTTCTTTACTCACTTCGATCTCTCGTTTATCAAAGTACTCCATCTCTATCTGCCCTTAGAGAAAAACAAAGAGCCTGATACCTGGCAAATCTTAGATCGTATCAGACGCGAATTTCCTCACATCAGGATTTCTATTCCAAGAGTAAACAACCAAACCAGTGATCTGGAGAATTTTTATTTTGAAGGCCTTCATGAAATAGCCCCTAATACCTGGGGCATACCTGAACCGAAACAGGGAATTCCAACCCGTTCATCAGAAATTGATTTAGTGCTTATTCCTCTTTTGGTTTTTGATGAGCACGGGAACCGCGTTGGATATGGCAAAGGATTTTATGACCGCTTTTTAAAACAATGCCGTAAAGATTGCAGGAAGGTTGGACTATCTTTCTTTGAACCAGTGGAACAGATTACCGATGTCAATGAGTTTGATGTAAAAATGGATGCGTGTATCACACCATCCAAAGTTTATACTTTTTAATTCACACCCCGTACCATCTCTTTTTTACCAGGCGGGCCTTCCAGCGTTTCTACCTGCAATCCTAACGTTTTTAAATCGCGCTTGAGTTGCCCTTTGGCACAATAGGTAACAAATGTTCCATTTGTTTTTATCTGTTGCACCACTTTTTCAAGAATAGGCAGCTCCCACATTTCCGGTTGCTTGCTGGGCGCAAAGGCATCGTAGTAAACCAGATCATACATTGAGGCGCTGAGGTCAACCTCCTGAAGCGTTGTCTTCAGCTTCAGCAAATGAAAACGCGGGTTGATCTCCTGCCAGGAAGACCATTCTGCCTGGTGCAGTTTTTCAAAATCATCTTTCATTCCAAGACTGTCAGCATAATTAAGGCTATGCCACACTTCTTCCGATAATGGATATGCTTCCAGGGTAGTATAAAAAATGGTAATGGAGTCACTGATTGCTTTTTGTAAAGTAAGCAATGCATTAAGCCCTGTACCAAATCCTACCTCGAGAATATGAACTTCGCTAAGTTGATTTCGCTCTACTGTAAACGCTAACCCCTTTTTTATAAATACATAAATGGATTCCTGCAGCGCTCCATGAGTGGAGTGATAGGTTTCGTTGAGCTCGGTATTGAGTAACGAATGCGACCCATCGGCAGTAGTAAAAATTTCAATAGCCATCTCTTAAGGCTTGGAGATTAAAGCAACCGCATAGGCATTCACGCCTTCTTCGCGACCAACATAGCCAAGTGTTTCGTTGGTAGTGGCTTTAATGGAGATATCTTCTTCGGTTACATTCATGAGTGGCGCCAATACGCTTTTCATTTCCGGAATGTGCGGATTGATCTTCGGATTTTCGAGACAGATCGTGCAATCGGCATTCTCAATTTTCCATCCCTTCTCAGCGAGCAATCGTGTCACTTCCTGCAGGAAAAATTTGCTATCCTTTCCTCTCCATCGTTCATCTTTATTGGAGAAATGGAAACCAATATCTCTAAGATTAGCGGCCCCTAACAGGGCATCGCACAATGCATGAATCAACACATCGGCATCCGAATGGCCCACGGCTCCTTTGGTGGATTCCAGTTTGATTCCACCCAACCAGAATTCACGACCTTCTTCTAACTGATGCACATCGAAGCCCATTCCTACTCGTATCTTCATGTATGTGAATTTATAAATTGCAAGTTACGAAGCACGAATTGAGGCCGGAGTAATCTAAACTGATCACAGAATTTATCTTCATTTCTTTTTGGAATGATAATACATCACGTTCGAATTTTCTTCGCGCAATATTTCCTTTGCCACGTGGTGGATATCGTTAGCGGTAACGGCTTTGATTCGCTCGCCTTCTTCATTGACCAGGTTTGCATCACCCGATAATGCAGAGAATGCAAGATTCATAGCACGATTCATTACTTCCACTTCACCAAACTCCAGGCTGGATTCTGCCTGATTTTTCACTTTCTCCAATTCTTCCGATAAAATTCCTTCTCGTATTACTTTCGCGAGAAGCGCATCTACTTCCTTCTCTGCCTGCTCCAAAGTAATTCCATCCTTCACCCGCCCGCTAATCACAAACAAACCCGGATCGATAGTGCCTGTAACAAAAGAAGAGACGGAAGTAAATATTTCTTTCTCCTGCACGAGTTGCTGATAGAAGCGGCTGGAATGTCCACGGCTTAAAATATCGCTTAGCAAATCGACAGCATAATAATCGTTATCAAAACGGCCGCCCATGTGCCATGCCTTATACAATGCATTGGATGGCACCTCGGCTTCCACATTCAAAATCCGTTTCTCTGTTTGCTTCAGTTCAGCCGGAAGCGTTCGCTCTTCTCTCTTGCCTGCCGGAATAGGGCCAAACCATTTTTCGGAAAGTGCCTTCACCTGGTCGGCAGTTACATTTCCGGCTACGACCAATATCGCATTGTTGGGAACATAATGAGAAAAGAAAAATTCTTTCACATCGTCCATAGTCGCATTCTCGATATGGCTGATCTCTTTACCAATGGTCGCCCACAGGTAAGGATGTGTCTTATAGGCCAGCGGACGCAGTTTCAACCACACATCGCCATACGGCTGATTAAGATAGCGTTGCTTGAATTCTTCGATTACCACCTTACGCTGCACCTCTAACACTTTCGGGTCGAAAGAGAGGCTAAGCATTCGGTCGCTTTCCAGCCAAAATCCGGTTTCGATATTGGACGAAGGAACGGTGAGGTAGTAATTAGTGATGTCGGTATTGGTAAAAGCATTGTTCTCCCCACCTACCAACTGCAGCGGCTCGTCATAGCTGGGTATATTGACAGAGCCACCAAACATCAGGTGCTCGAAAAGATGGGCAAATCCGGTTTTGTCGGACCGCTCATCGCGCGACCCTACATGGTACAGAATATTCATTACAGCAATCTGCACGGAAGGGTCTTCATGCACAAAAACTTTCAGGCCATTGGCGAGCGTAAACGAAGAAAATGGGATCATAAGCCGGTAAAGTTAATGCTAAATTCTAAATGAATGCTTCACTGTATTTTCGTGTTCTAAATGTAGCTTTGTAGTATTCAATTATGAATTCAGATTTCGATAATATCAAGAGACTTTTTGAAAGTTTAAAACAAATTGGCCTTTTAGAAAGGTTATTTGGTTGGAGCAAAATTAAAACGCAACTAATTGATGCGAGTGCAGATCTACAGAGACTAATTATCACTAACGAAAACTTAAAAGCCGAAAATGCCAGAATCTCAAATCTGAATTCTGTCAGTCAGGCATCTTTGACAGGGATTCAGGATTCTAATCAAAGATTAGTAACTGAAAACCAAATACTCAAGATCGAAAGCGCATCGCTTGCAAAACAAAACGAGGAGCGTTTAACAGAACTCACCAAGCTACAAGAATCAAATAAGATTTTCCTTAAACGAGGGCAGGAATTAAGCACTGAGTTAGCAGTGACTCGTCAAAAATTGGATAACCTGGAGACGGAGCTCCAGAAATCAAAAACTCAAGTCACTCAGTTAAATAAGGATGAAGAGTTTAAACGTCTTGAACATTCAAAGGCAATCTCTTCATTGACTCAGATTCAGGAGAAACTCCAAAAAGACAGAGAGGCTGAAATCAATCTAAGAAATCAGATCGAAATAGCGAGAATAAAAAATCTAAAAGAAACCTGGTTAAATCATGAAGAGAGCGTTAAAAACAGAATCAAGATAATCTGTAGCAGGCATGGCGTTGATTATGTGGAAAAGGTTCCTTTCAAAGGCAAGCCGGATAATACTTTAAAAATTAATGATGAGTACATCATTTTTGACGCAAAAAGTCCTGCTAATGATGATCTTTCAAATTTTCCGTCTTATATAAAAAATCAAGTAGAAAGCGCCTTCAAATATGTAAAAGAAGAAGGAGTCAGAAGGGAGGTCTTCTTAGTGATTCCGAGTAATACATTGGAACGAGTTGATCAATTTGAATATAAACTCGCTGATTATTCTGTTTATGTAATTTCTCATGATTCCTTAGAACCCATTATTCTGGCCTTAAAAAGAATTGAGGATTATGAGTTTGCAGAACAGCTTAGTCCTGAAGAGCGGGAGAATATTTGTCGTGTTATTGGCAAGTTTATTCATCTTTCAAAAAGACGAATTCAAATTGATGGATTCTTTGCTAAACAATTCTTCGAACTTGTGTATCGAAGTGAAGCTGAGTTACCCAAGGATATTTTAGATAGTGTTGTTGAATTCGAAAAGTCGGAAAAACTTAATCCCCCTATTGAAAAACGAGCCAAGCAGATCAGTCTAAAAGAACTGGAAGCAGATAACAATAAATTAAAAGGTGAGGCCAATCAGAGAGGAATTTTAACGCAGGAATCAATTATTTCCAGGGAAATCAACAAGCTCCCCCTCTATTCAACCGAAATTGAAGATTCGAAAAATGCCGATCAAACCGGCCTTTTTAATTGATCTGATCTTTTATGGCATAAGATTTTACATTTGGATACGACACTAAAGAAATGCTTGTTGCGTCTCCGACTTAAATCAGCATTGAAACTTATTCACCCAACAGTCTTTTTAAGAAGAATATGGTAGACCCACAACCATCCATTTATCCTTTTGGTATCCGCATCGATGAACCAATAGCAACATTGACAGATGTTATTGTTGCCATCGTTTGTTTCTATGCTTTTTATCAGCTCAACAAAAGAAAGCTACCCGGAAGATCTCAAATGTATCTCAGGTACTATTTCCTGCTGATGGGTATAGCTACTTTTTTAGGAGGAGTAATCGGTCATGGATTTTTATACGCCTTAAGTTTTGGATGGAAACTCCCCGGATGGATTATAAGTATGGTGTCTATTGCATTAGTCGAACGTTCATCTATCGCTCATGCGCGATCTTTAATTAAACCGGGCATCGGAAAATTCTTTTTGGTGTTTAACCTGATCGAGTTAATTACCATTATGACTATTACCATGACCACACTGGACTTTAAATGGGTACAGTTTCATTCGGGTTATGGATTACTTGCCATCGTATCTTCTTTTCATTTATACACTTACTATAAAACAAAGGACAGAGGCAGTGCAACTATATTGGGTGCCGTTCTGATTTCCTGTTGTGCCTCCGTCATTTTCGTAAATGAGATATCGCTGCACACCTGGTTCAATTACCTCGACATAAGTCATGTATTATTAGCACTGTCTGCTTACGTCTTTTATCTGGGTGCTATATGCCTTCAAAAGAGAGAAGGAAAATCAGATCAGTAAATCCTTCCAATAGAATTGGCAATCAGTTTTTTCAACTCCAGCGGATTGATTAATCCCGGTTTGCTGTAAAGTACTTTTCCTCCCGGAGCAATAAACAAGGTATAAGGCAATGAGCCTTCCCAGTTTTTATCGAGCGCTTCGATAAACTGGTATTTATCTCCGTCAAAAATATAGTTCTTCATCGAAGCTTGTTTCTTCACCAGGAAGTTAAGTGCATTGGGCTTGCGCTGAAGATCATCGAGGGTGATGGACACCATCTCAAACTCGCGATTGCGATACATGCGGTTGATGTCTACAAATTCGGGAAACTCGGTAACACAAGGCCCACACCAGGTAGCCCATACATTAATCAACTTGTAATTAATACCTTCATTAGCTAAAAGCGATTTTAGCTGATCCAGCTTTAACTCTTCAATCGTTACTTTCTCTTTTGCCCATTCCTGTTCTGCCGATTTCGCATAGTCACGTTTATCCGGCCATTTGATTGAACATCCAAATGTTTTTGTCTTTTCAACAGGTACCGCCTTATCTGCCAGCAGGGCATCCAGGGCATTGCGTGTATCGTGCGTTTTAGCTGTACCTGGTTTTTCACCATCATCAATACGGCCGGTATATCTTAGTTTTCTATCCTTATCAAAAATAAAAACATGAGGTGTAGCCTGCGGTCCGTACTTTATCGATACGGCTGAATTCTCACCATCAAAAAGATAAGGAAAGTTGAATTTTTTATCTTTCGCCCTGATCTTCATATCTTCAAAGCTATCGCCCAGGTCGGTATAGCCCATCTCATCTAACCGGACCGAAAGCGCATCGTTAGGAGATATAGCAATAACAGCTACTCCTTTGCTCCTGTAATCATTTACCAATTGGATGATGCGGTCTTCATAAGCCTGCGCAGTGGGGCAATGATTGCAGGTAAAGATGATCGCCAGAATTTTTGCGTTATTGAAATCCTTTAAGGAATATTTTTTACCATCGGTAGCAGGAAGTATAAAATCGGGAGCGGGAGCACCTATTTCCAGTGTTTTAGGATCTATCCGGGCGGATACTTTGTTTGAAAAAAATGTACCTGCCAGGAGAATAAAAAGAATCAAATACTTTTTCATACGATTTGTTTTTATAGCAGAGAAAGATAGTTGATTAACTATACACATTGAAAACATTTTATACGAGATTTAGGCCTCAATATTTAAAAAAATGGAAATAACAGCCGATAATAAGTTGAAGAAGTTGATTGTGGTGGGTGATCGTGTGCTGATTCGGCCTGCAAAACAAACAGATAAAACAGCCAGTGGCCTATATCTTCCGCCCGGTGTGCAGGAAAAAGAAAAGATACAAAGTGGGTATATCATTAAAGTAGGGCCTGGCTATCCGCTCCCTATGCCTGCCGATGAAGATGATCTTTGGAAAGGCAAAGAAGAGCAGATCAAATACCTGCCCTTACAGGCACAGGAAGGCGACCTGGCTATTTTTCTTCAGAAGGGCGCCATCGAAGTGATTTATGAAAACGAGAAATACTTTATTGTACCGCAAGCTTCCATATTGATGCTGGAAAGAGAGGAAGATCTATAGATCACGCTTAACCCGATCGTGAATTCAGTGTAGTGAAATCAGACATAAAAATTTTACAATTAATACAAAAATACAGATGGCTGGCCTTTCTTTAGATGTACTCCGTATTGGCAAAAAATACAGTCTCATCAACTATGGTGATCGCTATGAATTTGAGATCGAAAAAATCCTGGGCAACGGAGATTTTAAAGTAAAAGACCTCACAACGCTGGAACGTTTTCACTTGAAGGATACCATCAAGTTTGGAAAGGGGAAAGATTTTGAGATTCGGGAGATAGAGAATAGTTAACACATTATTCTTTTGTTATAATCAATCCAGTCATCCTGGTCTGAATTTATTTCGGCTTCACGCCAAACAGTATTCGCATCAAATTGAAGGGTCGGATAACAAGCAGATAAAAAGCGATGCAACTAATCAGTGTAAGCAAGCTGATGCTCCAGAATTTAGCGCCAATACTCCACTCCCATTGGCAGATGTAATAACCAAGCGCAATGATGACGGTTTGATGAAGAATATAAAACGGATATAATCCTTCACTGATTTGCGATAGCCAGGGATGAGATCTATTGAGATAGTGCTGACCATAAGCAATTACCGTAATGACAGTAAACCAGCTCAGAAAAATAGCAACCACATCAAATGAGGTTTCGATCACATCAGTACTCCAGGGCAATTGGTATAGCTCGCGAAAGTGAAAATACAGACCATAAAAGGGCAGGAGAATAAGAAACGTTGCAATTAATAAATACTTCCTGCTTTGTCCTATAGCTTCCCATAATTGCTGACTGGAATAACAAAGCATACCGAAAAGGAAGAAACAAAAATAAAATACGAAATATGCCCAATCGTTAAAAAGCGCATGCGTCTCTTCATCAAAATAGGGGCGCAGAATAATCTGAGTGATCAGAATAAAAACAGATGGAATTAGCAGCAAGCCGACTGGCCTGGATAAAAAGCGTAACGCCTGTGCTCTGAACTTTAGTGAATCCGATGAGCGCAGGTATACAATGAACGGTAGCGAAATCAGTGAATAGATAAGCAGATAGAGGATAAACCAAAGGTGGTGCCAGCTAAAGCTTCCGGGCGGATAGGGTTTAAATGCAAATACTGTTTTATAAAACTCCCAATAGCTGGCGTATTTACTAATGTATTCATAATAGATCTGCGGAGGCACCACCACAAACATTCCAAAAAGTAAAGGAATAAATAAGCGCCTGAACCGCTCACCAGCAAACTGTTTTGGAGTGCGTTTACCTAACGCCATGTAAGTGCCGGCACCGGATATAAAAAGCAGTAACGGCATTCGCCAGTAATGCAGCCACACCATCCAGTAATTAAAGCTGGTACTGGTAGCTGAATTTTTTACATGCCATCCCCAGGTATTAAACCACATTCCCGTATGAAAGAAAAGAAGAATGAGGATGGCGATAAAACGCAGCCAATCGAGATCGTGCCTCCGGGAAGATGGTGAGCCGGTTATATTTTGCATGGAGAAGTCTGGGTTAAACAATTAAATATAATCGCTGCCCCGATCATATCCACTCAAATAATTCCTGATTTTCACTGCTGCCTTTTTTGTTATCTTCGGTTTTCTAAAACCTAACCCCATGCGCATTTTCATTTTATTCTGTTTCATCAGCTCCTTAGCAGTACAAGCTCAGGAAAGTGACCTTCCCGGTGATTTCCTGCCCAAAGACTTTCATAACGACCGCAGGCAAAAATTACGCGAAAGTCTTCCAGCCAATTCAGTAGCGGTTTTGTTTGCCAGTGCAGTACGCAACCGCGCTAACGATGTGGACTATATCTATCATCAGGATCCGGATTTCTATTATCTCACCGGTTATAAAGAACCCGATGCTGTACTTTTTATTTTCAAAGAAAAACAGGTAGCCAGCAATGGTGAAAAATACGATGAGATCATCTTCGTGCAGCCGCGCAATGCCCAGCGCGAGATGTGGACCGGAAGGCGACTTGGCGACCAGGGAACGAAAACAACACTTGGTCTTAATCAGGCATTCAATAATTCGGAATTCAAAAGATACAATACGGACTTCACTAAATTTGCTCAGGTCCTGTTCTTCGATTTTAAGAATGATGTGCGCGATAGCCCAAGAGATTCGTCCGATCTGTTTGATCTGATTGCACAATTCAAAAGCAAAGTTAACTATACAGACAAAAACGATCAGACCCTTAAAGTAGAACCACAAAAGAATAACCTCGACACCAAAAGCCTGGCAGGCCTGATGGCCAACCTGCGAGGTATTAAAACCAAAGAAGAAATAGAGCTGGTAAAGAAAGCGGTTCAGATTTCATGTGTAGGTCAGGTGGAAGTAATGAAGGCGATTAAGCCGGGCATGTCTGAACGCGAGATACAAGGCATCCACGAATTTGTATTTAAAAAATATCAGGCCGAAGACTTAGGCTATCCTTCTATTGTCGGTGCCGGCCATAACGGATGCATCCTTCATTATATTGATAACTATAAACCAAATATTACTTCAAAAGAATTGATACTAATGGATCTGGGTGCTGAGTTTCATGGTTACAGTGCGGACATCACGCGCACCATTCCGGTGAACGGAAAATTCACTCCTGAACAAAAGCAGATTTATGAGCTGGTTTTAAAGGCGCAGGAAGAAGCGATGAAAATGTGTAAGCCCGGCACACCACGCCAGCAGCTTACTGATGTTTGCCGTGAAATTGTTAACAAAGGATTAGTCGACCTGGGCATTATTAAATCACTTACGGAAAGACATCTTTATTTTCCCCATGGAGTGAGCCATCATATCGGATTGGATGTGCACGACCGTGGCGGCCCTTTGCTGGAAGAGAACAACACTGTTACGATTGAACCCGGAATTTACATACCGGATAATGCTGCCTGTGACAAAAAATGGTGGGGTATTGCGGTGCGTATTGAAGATGACTACCTCATCACTAAAGATGGCTATGAACATCTTTCTGCTTACGCACCACGTACGGTAAAAGATATCGAGGAAATGATGAAGCAGCCTTCGGTATTGGACAACTTCCTGCTGCCCGAAATCAACAGGAAGAAATAATTAGTATTCAGAATCTGAAAAGTTTAACTACTTATCAGGGTGATGTGAGAAACGTAATGGAGATCGCAGGAATCATTGCTATATTGATCTGCGAAAATCATCCATGAAATCCCTTCTGAGGCCTCTTTTAATAAAATTTCGATACTGGTTTGATAATACATTAAACTCAGGTACCATCGCGCTTATCGCCTGGCTTGGCCTTGTGTCTGCACTTGTTGTTGTGATTGCTGCCGTGCTGGTATCCATTTTCAATATTGACCCGCAGGAAAAAGATATTGAATTTACCGAAGCGTTATGGATAAGCCTTATGCGTACCCTCGACCCCGGCAATCTGAATAATGATAACGGGTGGGCCTTTCGGGGAGTAATGGTAACTGTAACCATCGTAGGCCTTCTTATTGTGAGCAGTTTAATTGGTATTGTGAATGCGGGCATAACGCAAACACTGGAAAGCCTGCGTAAAGGACGTTCTTTTGTTAATGAGAAAAATCACATTCTTATTTTAGGATGGTCGCCTATGATTTTTTCGTTGCTCAACAAACTGGCCTGTGCCCGCAAAAGAAATGAAAGGCTGGTCATCGTTATTCTTGCCGATAAGGATAAAATAGAAATGGAGGATGAAATTAAATCAAAGGTTCTATACGATAAGAAAGTAAAAATCATATCGAGGAGTGGAAATGTAATTGACCGGAATGACATTGAAATTGTTAATCCACATCAGGCACGTACTATTGTTGTTATGTCGCAGGAAAATGATCTGGAGGATATTCATGATATCCATTCTATTAAAACAATTATGGCACTGATGAAAAGTCATAATCGAAAAGTAGAGAAATATCATATCATAGCCGAGATTCGTGACCGAACAAACCTTGAAGTGATCGAACTTATTGGAAAAGATGAAATCACACCCATTGTATCTGAAGAATTGTTTTCAAAAATAACTGTTCAGACATCTTTACAGTCCGGCCTTAGTGAAGTGTACAATGAGTTGCTGGAGTTTAATGATATCGAAATAGAATTTATACCTGCAAAAGAAGTAATCGGGCTAACCTATGAGCAGTCGATATTACAATTCAATGAAGGCGTATTGATAGGTATTCAAAAACCTGACGGCACCACGGATACGAACCCTGACAAGGAGACAACAATAACTGCCAACGATAACCTGATTGTAATTACACGCAGAAGTGGGGGAATAAAATATGCTACGCCATCATCCATCATAAAATCATCTTTCTCACAATTATGTGAGTATAAAAAAATCCCTCAGAAAACATTAGTATTGGGATGGAACAACAAAGCCCCTGAAATCATACGCAGACTGGACCAGCATTTTGTGAAGGGTTCTGATATAACTGTATTCGCTCAAACTGCAGATCTGGAAGAGAAAATTGAAAAGATAAAAACAGATCTGATCAATCAAAGCATAAAACTCATAAAGGGAGACATTCGTAATAAACTGCAACTGGCAGATGTGATGAACTGCGAGTACCACCATGTTATACTTCTTTGCTATTCCGAAGAGTATGATATGCAAAGTGCCGATGCGCTGACGCTCATTACACTTATTCACCTCCGGCAAATCTCTGAAGATTGTAAGCGCAAATTCACGATCGTATCAGAAATACTCGATATCCGAAACCGTGCATTAGCTGAAGTGACGCATGCCGATGACTTCATTGTGAGTGATCGCCTTATTAGTATGGTAATGGCACAGCTCGCCTGCAATATAGAGCTCAAGAAAATATTTGATGAATTGCTTACACCAGGGGGATCTGAAATTTATTTGCGCCCCGCTAGCGATTATGTTACAATGGATGTGCCTGTAAATTTTTATACTGTCGCTTCTTCGGCATCACGCTATAATCAAACTGCTATTGGTTACCGCATAGCAGCACACGCAAACGATGCAAACAAAAAATACGGTGTACTTTTAGCTCCGCGCAAGCAAGACGAAATTCAATTTTCATCAGACGATAAAATAATCCTGATCTCTGATTTGTAATTTGTTTTACATCTGCTTTGCAGGATAAACCTCATCCGGTTATTTATCAGGAATTTTACAGAACTGCAATTGATTGATATAGAAAGCGGGGATAATTTCCTGATCAATTTTTCAAAACCATCAATGCGACACCATTTTCAATCCTACAATAGAACCGATTAAAGTGAAAATAAAAAACATACGCCAGAAGTCGGCCGGTTCTTTGAAGAAGAGGATACCCACGATCACCGTGCCTGCTGCACCAATGCCTGTCCATACACCGTAGGCTGTTCCCATCGGCAATGTTTGTGTCACTCTGTAGAGCAGGTACATGCTTATCGTAAGACAAACAAAAAAACCCATAATCCAAAGCGTTGAAGCTATGCCGGTTGCTTCTCTTGCTTTTCCGAGACAGGTGGTGAAGCCTACTTCAAACAGCCCGGCTATGATCAGAACAATCCAATTCATAAATGAAACAAGAAAAATTAAAAAAGATACTGAAAGAGAGGTCGTTATTTCCTGGCTTCAACACTTTGATTCCAGTCGTACACTTTATCTGCAATACCAATCAGCAGATCAGGATCTTTCTCCAGGGCATTGCCGATGACGATCATATCTGCACCGGCTTCCAGTGCGGCAAGGGCTTTCTGGGTGGTATTGATTCCTCCACCAACAATTAAAGGAACATCGACCGACTTCCTTACCGAAGCAATCATCTTGGAGCTGATCTCCTTCTCTGCTCCGCTTCCGGCATCCAGGTAGATTAACTGTAAGCCCAGCATTTCGCCCGCCATGGCCGTGCATGCTGCGAGCGAATATTTATCGTCAGGGATAGGAGTGGTATTACTGATATAGGCGACTGAAGTGGTCTTTCCTGAATTGATGAGGATGTATCCGGTAGGCATCACTTCCATCTTATTGTTCTTCAGTATGGGTGCCGCGAGCACATGCTGCCCGATGAGCAGATCGGGATTACGTCCGGAAATTAAAGAAAGAAAAAGAATGGCATCGGCACCCGGATCGAGCTGCAACGTACTGCCGGGAAAAAGAATTATAGGAATGTTTACATTTTCCTTAATCTGGTTGATCACTAAAGAAAGATTGGCGGTCGTTACAAGACTTCCTCCTACGAAGAAAAAATCAATACAGTTTTCACTGGCCAGATTGATCAGCTGCTGCAAGCGCGTAGTGTCCTCCACCTTGTCCGGATCGATTAATACCGCAATGGATTTTTTCCCTTGCTGATGGCGCAGTTTTAAAATGTCAAGAATTTTCATCCTCCTTTTTGTTTCGGGACTGAAGATATTCCATGAGTTTCTCTTTAGCCAGTTCCAGCAAAAGGTAAGATGCCTGGCTCAGTACTTGCGTACCTACCTGCGACAGGATGGCAGGTACTCCAAAAGAAGCTGTATCGCTCTCTTCTTCCTCTTCTTCAGTATCTACCACCGGCTGCACGACCTTAATTTTCTTTCTCTTCTTCTTTTTAGGCGAAGACGAAGAAAGCTGGCTAACCAGGAAATAAGTCAGTGCCAACGATCCCCCAATAATCAACGCATTTTTCATGGTGCGTTCTGTTTTCTCCGTGATGGCTTTTACTTCACGCTCCAGCTCATGCTTATACCGGTCTGAGGTTTCAATCAGTTTTTTCTTACGCGGGTCTTGTGATTCAAGCAGTTCCATATTACTTCTCTTTACGCTTAATGATCTCTGAAAAATACTTACCAAAATTCTTATGAATCGTTTTTCTAAATACTAAGAACACAAGGAAGGCAACCAGGTAAATGGCCGACACGATCCAATATCCTGCAAAGGAAGCTTCAAAAAAAGTATTGAAGTAGTGGGCCAGGCCAATGCTAAAAAACAAAAGGAACAGAAGCACAAAAAAGATCATAGTGATAATGACAATCGCGCGGGATAAAATCCGCGATACATCCTCACGGATTTCAATTTTGATCAATTCGGCTTTCGTCTCCACATAACCGGAGAGATTGGCGATCAGATTATCGAGCTTAAGAAACTTAAAAACGGATTCTTTAATATTGTCCATATTCATTACCGCAATATAATCATTTTATAAAGCAGGTAATAAACCACCGCAAGAGCCTGTTTACTGTTTTTTTACTATCTGCAGGAGTTCTTCTGAGGAGATGATGCGACCGTTTTTGTCGTGTATTTCTTTTTTGACAATCAGGTTTTGTGCGGCACTGATATAGGTAAAGACTGAAATGGAATCCGGATCATTGTAAAATCGCTTTTCAAAAACATAAACCGAATCTACCACGAAGGAGTTGCTTATTTCCAGCTGTGGCAGCACCTCATGTATACAACGTTGAAATTTATTACCTCGCTCTTCACCATCATGACAAAAGCCGGTCTTGTTCAACTCATACAATTCATTGTTAACAAAAATGAGGTTGCCTTTCCGGTGTACGGTAAATATTTGTTCCGGTTCATTTTCTTTATCTCCATCCTGGTAAACCGACCAGCTGCTGAGCTGCTGATTCTCATAGGTTTTGATCAACACTTTATAGGACGATTTCTTCCCGCTTAGTAAATCATTTTTCCGATACGTTAATTCCTGGATAGCAACGGCATCTTTATTCAGATAGATCAGTGAAAAAGGGATAACAAAAAAAGTAAGCAGCAAATAGAGAAACCCCGCAAGACGGTACTTTAACGTCAGCTTCCCTAATCCATTGGCCAGGTTGATGGGAATCTCTCTTATATACGGAATAGGAAAGAAGATAAGCACGCCTATAAAATTGAAAAGGAAATGAGCCACCGCGATACTGATCGCGACATTAGAATTAAACATGGCAGCAATGAATGCGGTAATCGTAGTACCAATGTTAGCACCGAGTATAAAAGGAACTGCCTGCCTGAGCCGAATTACTTTTTTTGCAACTAGTGGCACCACCAAAGAAGTGGTGATGGTGCTAGAGCGGATGGCAGCGGTAGTAATCAATCCCCATCCAAATGACTTGATCGAATTCTGAAAAAAGAATTGCTGCAGGCGGCCTTGTGTTCCAAAACCCAATAGGTCGGACAAAACTTTTCTAAAAAAAAGAATGGAACCGAACAGCAAGGCAAAAGCAAGTATCATCAAGATAAAACCCTGATGGATCGTTGTTACCAATAACTGAATCAGGGGCTTGAAGACAGACAGAATTGAAAAATCGGTAGTCATTGGCCCCATCGGTTCATTAAAGAAACGGGTAGCAATAAACTGCGATGCCTGGGATAGAAATCCGTAATAATATTCCAGAGGGAACAGAATAATCACCGTAAGGATGTTGAAAAAATCGTGGTAGGTACCTGCAGCTACGGCCCTGCGAAACTCCTTCTTCTTGGTAATGAATCCCAGAGAGACGATGGTGCTTGTAATAGTTGTTCCTACGTTCGCCCCCATAATAATGGGGATTGCTCCTTCTAATGTGATCGCACCGGAAGCCACCAAAGCCACTGTCATAGAAGTGGTAGTAGAGCTACTTTGAATAATAGCGGTAACCAGCAGGCCGATAAATAAACCGGTAAACGGATTGGAGGTAGCCAGTATAATTGTTTCAGCGGCCGTCTTTCCCAGGTGCTGCAGGGAAGAAATCATTAAATCGAGTGCGAAAAGAAAAATGAGCAGCGCAACGAGAATATATACTGCATTGCGCAGGATTGTCTTCGTTCGGTCGTTTTTTGTGATTACAGGGGGCCCTGTCTCCTCTTGGCTCATCGTGTGTAAAGATAATCAGGATGCACGAAGATGAACGTTCTTAACAAAGACTTAATGTAAAAAGCCTGCCGGAAAAATCGGGCAGGCTTGTAAGCAAAAACTACATCAATTCATTCACTGCCATCCAGGCCATTAAACCGGGGCCTATCTTCAGCGCATCTTCATCGATATCAAAAGTGGGCGTGTGCACATACGAAGTAATTCCTTTTGCTTCGTTGCGCGTGCCGAGACGGTAGAATGAAGCGGGTATAATTTGCGAATAGTAAGCAAAGTCCTCGGAGCCCATGGCAATATCCAGGTCTACTACATTTTCTTTGCCTACATATAATTCGGCCGCACCTCGTATGCGCTGCGTTACTTCCGGATTGTTATTTAAAAATGGATAACCGTGCGAGAACTCCACTTCACATCTTCCGCCCATGGCTTCGGCTACACCTTCTGCCATCTTTTTTATTTTCTCCAAGCCACTTGCCCGCCACTCTTCATTCAGTGCACGAAAAGTGCCGGCTATGTTTACCTCATCCGGAATAATGTTGGTTGCTCCTTCTCCGGTAATTCTTCCAAATGTTAAAACAGTAGGCTGCTTGGGACTTGCATTACGACTGATTACCTGCTGCAATGCAATGATGATGTGTGATGCAATAACGATCGGATCAATCGTCAGCTCAGGAGCTGCGCCATGGCCACCTTTACCGATTACTTTCAAATAGATCTCATCACTACTGGCCATGTACATTCCTTCACGAAAGCCGATCTTGCCTACCGGCAACAACGGAAAAACATGCTGACCAAGTATAGAAGCTGGCTGCGGATTTTGCAGTACGCCATCACGGATCATGTAAGACGCGCCTCCCGGATTCTTCTCTTCACCCGGCTGAAAGATAAGCCGTACAGTACCTTCGAACTGATCGCGTACTTCATGAAGGATGCGTGCCGTACCCAACAGAGAAGAGGTATGCACATCATGCCCGCAGGCATGCATCACTCCTCTATTTTTCGATTTATACGGTACATTATTTTTCTCTTCAATAGGAAGTGCATCCATATCGGCACGAAGAGCAATGGTTTTCTTTGCCGGATTTTTTCCTTCAATGGCAACAACGAGCCCGGTTTCGGCTACTCCTTCCTGCGGAGATAAACCCCAACCCTTCAATGTATGAGCAATAAATTTCGCTGTCTCATATTCCTGGTAGGAAAGCTCAGGGTGGGCATGAAGATGCCTTCGGAGCTTTATTATTTCTTCAGCGTAAGCAATGGATTTCTGGCGTATGGTATCAAGCAATGACATAAAACAAAAGTAATTATTCTGGTTTCTAATAAGGAAATGCACCACGCTCTATTCAAGGCGGGTAACAAAAAATTAACTCACGTCCTTAGACGGAACTACCTGATAGGAACCCTTTCGGGGACAAGAATAGCGTTGGGGAAATGATGCTTGAGGCTGATCAGATCTTTCTGTGCCTCCAGGCGGGAGAAGTAGCTGCCTGCTGTAACACGAAATTTTGGCTGATCGTAATGGAGGGAAGCGGCAACTTCAGGCAGGCTGTAGGACATCCTCTTTTTCGTATCCATTGCCTCTTCACGGTTGGTGCCGGAATAAATCTGCAAGGTATAGCCGTCCACAAATTTGCGCGCCCGATTCATCCCGTCAATGCTATCAAGAACAGCATCTACTTTCTTATTGACGTTTAAAACAGGATTAGCTACGTATACTTTTTCTGCAGAGGCGATGACAGGAGTTTCTTTCTTTGAAGAGTCTACTACTATTTTTGGCCTGTAGGCCGACAGGTTTTCAGAGTGCGCAGCAGTACTGGTACTGCCCGCCAGTTGGGCGGCACAGCCGTTAAGGATTGCTCCTGCCAGTAATAATATTATCACTCTGCAATTCATGTGCGCAGCTAAAATACAAAAAAAACGTTACCCTTCAATTACGATACACTTTCCGGATTTGATGTCTTCTTCTACTTTCTTATACTTCACGTCTTTCATCACCTCTCCGTTCTGATATTGTACGGTCACTTTATCGTTACGGTTGGCAATTTTTTCTGACTTCGTGGGCATTATTTTCTCCTGCTCGCGCGGAGGGCCTTGTGGTTGCGGAGTGCTGCTGCCTCCTCCTTCCAGCAGGGAATGAGTTTCGTCCTTCTGCTCTTTCAGCTTCACCCTGGCGCGCTGCACACGTGCTTCCTGCAATTGATCGGGCTCCTGCTCGGTAATGTCAGCCTTCATCAGGAAAGAAATGGTTTCTTCATTTACCCGTGTGATAAATCGTTTAAAGGCTTCAAAACCTTCAAACTTATAGATCAACAGCGGATCTTTCTGCTCATACACGGCATTTTGCACCGACTGTTTCAGGTCATCCATGTCGCGCAGATGTTCTTTCCATTGCTGATCGATGATGGCCAGGGTAAACATTTTTTCCATCGAGCGGATGAGCTCTGCATTATTGGTTTCAATGCTCTTCTTCAGGTTGGTAGCTACCGCGATTTGCTTGGAGCCATCATCAAAAGGAACAAGTATATTCTCGATATTGGCTCCGCGTGTTTTATAAATATTGCTGATCACCGGCATGGCTTTTTCAGCAATCACTTTGTTTTTGTGATCATACTGCTTCAATGCCTGCTCGTACAATTTTTCAGTCAGCTTATTCAGATCCAGTTTGGCAAATTCTGTTTCAGTAATGTTGAAGTCAAAACCAAAAGTAGTGAGCACGGAAAGCTTGAAGTTTTCAAAGGTTTCACCATTCTTGGCATTCGACACCATCTCTTCCGAAGTATCGTATAGCATGGTCAGAATATCCAGCTGTAAGCGTTCTCCAAACAGTGCATTTCTTCTGCGCTTGTAGATAACTTCACGCTGTGAATTCATCACATTATCGTATTCCAGCAAGCGCTTACGAATACCAAAGTTATTTTCTTCTACTTTTTTCTGTGCCCGTTCGATTGAACTGGTCACCATCGAATGAGAAATAACTTCTCCTTCTTTCAGCCCCAGCTTATCCATGAAGCGCGCGATGCGTTCGGGCATGAACAAGCGCATGAGGTTATCTTCCAGCGAAACATAAAACTGCGAAGTACCCGGATCTCCCTGGCGGCCGGAACGACCGCGCAACTGCCTGTCCACTCTTCGCGATTCGTGGCGTTCGGTACCAATAATTGCCAAACCACCGGCAGCACGTGATTCCGGAGTAAGCTTAATATCCGTACCACGACCAGCCATGTTCGTGGCGATCGTTACTGTTCCTGGCTTACCCGCTTCGGCTACAATCTCCGCTTCACGCTGATGCTGCTTTGCATTCAATACATTGTGCTTGATTTTTTTGAACTGAAGCATCCGGCTTAGCACTTCCGATATCTCTACAGAAGTGGTACCCACCAGCACAGGGCGTCCTTCTGCTGTGAGTCGTGTTATTTCTTCTACTACTGCAGTAAACTTCTCACGGATGGTTTTATAAACCAGGTCGTCCATGTCCTTACGCGTCATCTGGCGGTTGGTAGGAATGGTGACCACATCGAGTTTGTAAATATCCCAGAATTCTCCTGCTTCCGTTACTGCTGTACCCGTCATACCGGCCAGTTTGTGATACATGCGGAAATAATTCTGAAGTGTGATGGTGGCATAGGTTTGCGTAGCATCCTCCACCTTCACGTTTTCTTTTGCTTCAATAGCCTGGTGCAATCCATCGGAATACCTGCGGCCATCCAATACACGGCCGGTTTGCTCATCGACAATCTTCACCTTGCCATCCACAATGATGTATTCGGTATCGCGCTCGAAGAGGGTATATGCTTTTAAGAGTTGATTGATGCTATGAATGCGTTGTGTCTTTGTTCCATAATCGCGGATCAGCTCTTCTTTTTTCTGCACACGTTGATCTTCAGAAAGCGAAGGATCTTTTTCGATCTTACTCAGCTCCATACCGATCTCAGGAAGGATAAAGAATTTAGTATCTTCTCCCTCACCGGTAATCAGGTCAAGACCTTTTTCGGTAAGCTCTACACTATTGTCTTTTTCATCAATAACAAAATAAAGAGGCGCATCGGCATTCGGCATCTCTTTCTTGTTATCCTGCAAGTGGTAGTTCTCCACTTTTTGTAAAATGTTCTTCATGCCCGATTCGCTTAGCAGCTTGATCAGCGGCTTGTACTTAGGCATGGCACGGTGAGCGCGGAAAAGAGCAAGGCCACCCTCTTTATCATTACCTTCCGCAATCTGCTTCTTTGCATCATTCAGGTATTGATTGATCGCTTTCTTCTGTGCTTCAACTACCTTATTGATTCGCGGTTTCAAATCATAAAACTCATGCTGATCGCCACGGGGCACGGGGCCGGAAATAATCAATGGCGTACGCGCCTCGTCAATCAGCACGGAATCCACCTCATCCACCATGGCAAAATGATGACCCCTTTGTACTAATTCTTCCGGATCGCGCGCCATATTATCACGCAGGTAATCAAAGCCGAATTCGTTGTTAGTACCGTACACCACATCTGCCTGGTACGCATTTCTGCGGGCGATAGAGTTGGGCTCATGCTTATCAATACAGTCTACGGTAAGACCATGAAACTGGAACAGTGGAGCCATCCACTCACTATCGCGCACAACGAGGTAGGTGTTGACAGACACAATGTGTACACCGCGTCTTGCTAAGGCATTAAGGAAAGCAGGGAATGTTGCCACGAGCGTTTTCCCTTCACCAGTAGCCATCTCAGCAATCTTACCTTCATGCAGAGCAATACCACCAATGATCTGCACGTCATAATGCACCATGTCCCACTTGATCATGTTACCGGCAGCCATCCACTGGTTATGCCACTGTGCTTTGTCGCCTACAATTTTAACGTTTGGATATTTTGCTGCAAAGGCACGATCAAAGTCCTGGGCGGTTACTTCGATGTAGTCATTTTCTTTCAGCCTGCTCGCAGTTTCGCGCACGATAGCAAAAGCCAGGGGTAATACTTTAATTAATACTTTTTCAAGCTCTGTATTACGCTCCTTTTCAATCTTATCGATTTGCGAGAAGATGAATTCTTTCTCGTTGAGCGGCATGTCTGCCTGATCAGCGATGCGTTTATGTAATTCCGCCAGCTGATCATCGATATTTTTGAGTTGCTCGTTGATATAGTGCTGAACTTCTACACTCTTCTGGCGGAGTTCGTCATTGGAGATTGATTTCAATTTCTCGCCTTCGGCCTTGGTGTCTTCCACCAATGGCGCCATAAGCTTGATATCTTTCTCTGACTTGGTTCCGAAGAGTTTAGCGATGAGTTTTAACATAAAATCTATAGTCTGTAATTAATCTGCCTCAAAGGCATAAAAAAGGTTCGAAAGTTAAGGATTTCGAAGGTGCAATTATAGTTCCATTTCGTGCTGAAACAGCATTTTGGCAGTGCTGAGAGAGAAATTTGTAAGAAATGTGACCCGTTGGCCGGGAAGTGCCGCTATTCGTAATTATGAAATTGATTTAAGAAGCTGGAATAGCTCTTTATCCGACAAACTTTCTTTTTCTGCTTTATTGTAAATGTTACGCAGATACACTGTGTTTTCAATAACAACGACAACATTGGTGATAATTCCTGCCGCCACTTTCCAGTTCCCCCGGAAGCAATGCTAATCAGTATTTCATAGCAGCTTTTTCTAATTGCTGTTCACTGAATAGGATTCGTTTTCAATTCAAAAACAAGTTGAAGCAATTCATATAAAGACAACTTAAATCTCAATCTCTCCCTCAAACACTTTTTTGGCAGGGCCGATGAGATATATATCGCTGAAAGAACCTTCAGAAGATTTGAATTCGATGGAAAGATGCCCTCCCAGCACATTAATCTTTACCGGAGAAGTATACCCTTTTAATGAAGCTGCCAGGGCCGAGGCAGTAACTCCCGTACCGCAGGACAAGGTCTCCTCTTCCACACCTCTTTCATAGGTGCGCACAAAAAGTGTGTTGTCGCCCAGCTCTTCAACAAAATTGGCATTGGTACCAATGGGATGAAAAGAGGGACTATACCGGATCGCTCTTCCTTCTGGTGTAACCGGATAATCCTGGAGTGTATCAACAAATTTCACGAAATGAGGAGAACCGGTATTGACAGAAATGCCATTGTCAATATTTTTCAGCTCCTTCACATCATTCATTTTTAGTTTGATGATGTCATCGGCCAATACTACTGCTTCGTGGGGGCCATCATAGGCATTGAATGTGGTTTTTCCTTTGATCATGCCCAGATCAGAAGCAATCTTTACCGCGGCACGGCTTCCATTGCCACAAAGGCTTTGTGTACCATCTCCATTGTAGTAGGAAAGCTTGAAATCGAACTCGGGATCTTCTTCAATGATCATCACGCCATCGCATCCCACACCAAATTTGCGATCGCACAGTTTCATAATCTGCCCGATTGAAAGCGGGTATTGGCCGGCACGGTTATCAATGATAACAAAGTCGTTGCCCGTTGCCTGATATTTATAAAAATGGATTTTACTCAAAGTGCTACTCATTTAACTTCTTCATGTACTCACTGTACAACTTATTGTCAGGATCAAGTGAAATTGCTTTCGTTACATCATTTTTTGCATTGGCTTGCTGTTTCAGATTTTCGAAAGCGTGAGCTCTCCAGAAATAAGAATCGGCATGCTTGGAATTTAATTCAAGAGCCTTATTAAAATCGGCCAATGCCCGGGTGTATTCTTTCAAAAGTAAAAGACTATTTGCCCGCCAGTAATAGGTTATTGCATCGGGCGCTAACGCTATTGCTTCATCAAAATCAGCTAACGCGGCCCCTGCCTTATTCAGATTATAATAACACAGGCCCCGGTAATAAAATGCCTTTGCATGCCGGGGTTCATATTTGAGCGTAAATGTAAAATCAGTAATGGCCTCATTGTCTTTCAGCATGACATATTTGGCACTGCCCCGGTAATAATAAGCTTCTGCATCACCTGGACTTAGCTGAATGACTTTGTTGTAGTCATGAACCGATTCTTCATACATTTTAAGGGCATATTTGGAGTGACCTCTCCATAAATAAGCAAGGGTATAAAGGGGATTGAATTTTATTGCCTCCGAATAACCAGCCATGGCTTCTTCATATAAAAACTCATCGTATTTTTTAGAAGCAAGTGTATAGTACTCGGTTGCCTTAGTCTCGTCTGCTTCTGTTTCAAATGTGCGGCTTACCTCGCCTGAATTGCCATTACCGGCTGGCTTATTCGCTTGTGTTTGGTTAGTTGAAGAAATCTTTTTCGTGTTCAGGAAAAAATCGTCTCCGGTAAGAGAAGTAGTTTCCCAGGGTACCTGTGCTCCTAAAGACTTTTCCGTTACTTCGGTTCTTACTTTTTTAAATACCTGCTCAATGTTTAATGCCGGATCATTCATATACTTAAGCAACGAGCTTGTATAAAGCCCATTGGAAGATGCTCCGTCAGACGCTACCTTGCCCGGTGCTGTGGCATAAGCGATAAGTGTACCGGTGGGAGCATCCATTACGGCAAGTCCGTTGCCTGCCCCGCTTCGGTGCCAGCTTCGCTCAAAAGGGTTATTGCGGCACGCATCCATGATGATCATATTTACTTTGGTAGATGCTGCTTCCATAAAAGCAAGCACACGGTCGGCAGCTACACAGTCAAACTCTACCTGTTCTTCGGCAAGCAGATCGGCTTCAACGGGAATCATATAATTCCTTCCTTTATTTTGAATACCATGGCCTGCGTAATAGAATAATCCTACTTCAAAATCCTTTAATTTCAATCCAAAAGAATTAATAGCTTGTTTGAGTTGCGTTTGCGTCACGTTTTCAAACTTCATCACTTCAAATCCAAGTGATCGAAGCGATATGGCCATAGCACGTACATCGTTGACGGGATTAGGAAGCTTACCTCCATGCTGATATTCACCATTCCCTACCACTAACGCAAGTCGCTTTTGATACGACTGAGCGGTACCGTTCAGTGAGAGCAGAAGATATATAACAAAAAGAAAAATCTTGCTAATCATTGCATAAAGGAAATGAAGGGTTTGAATCTACTGCCAAAATTGCAGCCAACAGAACCAAAATTAACAAAAAGAGGAAAACGAGGTAATGCTATTTGACTTCTTCATAATCCACGTACTCACCGCCATTGATGCTACCCTTGCGCTTATCCTTTTTAGGGGACGGATCCTGCTGCCGTGGAGGAGGATTGCGAAGTTGCTGAGAGGCAGCACCTGCACGAAAAAACATATTTCCGATTTTATAAACCGAATAGATGATCAGCGAAAAAATCAGCAGGAATTTAAACATGATTTTTATATCGGATTGATGTTATCTTTTGAATAAAATTTTATTTTATATCACGTGCCTTAACGTGTACAATTTTTCCATTTTTGGAAAAAACGAGTTGTCCATCGTCTTTTTTCGTTTGCTCAATCAAACGTTGTATAGCCAGGTTTACGCCCTTGATAAATTTGTCGCTCAAAGAATTTCCTGCTGTCATATCTGGTTGATAATCTGTCCCCAAAGATCAGGATTATGTATTACATTTTCAATATCGCCATTTCCCTCCGCAATAGCCTGAATTTTGTCAGAAGAGTTACCAGCACGATCCAATCATCCATCTGAACGTGTTACAAAAAAGAGGTAAAATTTTCCAGTCCTTTGAAATGAGACACTTTCCGGTTGAAATGGTATAAACCCTGGCTATTTTATCAACGTTAACAAACTCCTTGCTATCGGAAGTAGCGTATACGATGCTGTTGTTTTACCTGATCCGTTACACCCTGCAACGATGTATGAATTAGGCCAATAGAAACCCAGGAGTATAATTCACCTAACGACTCAAATATAAATTTCGTTCAGCATAAATATTGAGGAAATAGTCGTCCATCAGGTCATCAATAAAGTAGATGGCTTCTCCGGTAGACTTCATTTCCGGGCCCAATTCCTTGTTTACCTCGGGGAATTTGCTGTAAGAGAATACCGGCACTTTAATCGCATACCCTTTCTTGGTTGGGGTGAAGTTAAAGTCCTTCACTTTCTTTTCGCCCAGCATTACCTTGGTAGCATAGTTTACATACGGCTCATCGTAGGCTTTGCAGATGAAAGGTACGGTGCGTGATGCACGAGGATTGGCTTCAATAATATAAACAGTGTCGTTTTTAATGGCAAACTGAATATTAATGAGCCCCACTGTTTTGAGCGCTACCGCAATACGTTTGGTATAGGTTTCAATCTGCTTGATGATGAAATCTCCCAGGTTATACGGTGGCAATACTGCGTAAGAATCTCCGGAGTGGATACCGGCAGGCTCAATGTGCTGCATAATACCGATGATGTAAACATCTTCACCATCACAGATGGCATCTGCTTCTGCTTCGATAGCGCCATCCAGGAA
>Ga0307515_10001043_pt1 | contig 63397 bp, 77 predicted proteins | sample 17_EM_MG_FD_194513 | JGI IMG/M metagenome (GOLD analysis project Ga0307515, IMG submission 194513) | Populus trichocarpa ectomycorrhiza microbial communities from riparian zone in the Pacific Northwest, United States - 17_EM | ecosystem: Host-associated > Plants > Roots > Unclassified | place... | reverse complement strand
TTGATAGGTAAGATTATCGCTAGCGATCCCAGAGAGATCGCGAGTCGTCTATATAAGGTTGCGGTTACCCGGCCCTGGACACGTCTGGTGCCATTGCCGAGAACCTAATCATGACTGCCATTACATCTAGTGATTGTCAACCATTTGCACCAGCGACGCGTGTCTTTGCTAACATAAAGGGCACAATAACTCAACAATGACGACATGAATCAGGAATCCGACAGAGGCGATTGATTTCTAACATCGAACCGGTCCTGCGACAAGACTCCCAGCATTCCCCGACAGGCAGAGGAAAGTGGGCGTGTCAGCATGAGAGCACGCATACGGAGATCCATGCAATAGAGTGGGTTTGTGAGAAGGCTTGGCGGAGGTAAAAACAAAGAAACTTTGAAACAACTCAGCTGTGGCGACAAAGAGCAACATACAGACACTGGTATTTGACTTCTGGCATCGGACTGACCGCAGAACGACACTTCCAACCACTCTGGACGAGGGAAGGAGGCTGAGCGCGAGTCACGTGATGCGACACCAAACAAATCAGTCATGATGGCGACCCAAGAAGGTAAGAGTTCTATTGGGGGCATGATTGAAAAACCCCCTCTTGAGAGAGACATGGACATGGCGGAGGAAGGAGAGGCCAGCAGCGCGGCTGGCCAAAGGTCGGAGAAGCCAACACACATGTCCTTCATGGCTGCAAGTGAGCAGTGGGAGCTTATCAAGAATGGAAAAAGACTGTGGAACGAGAACTCGGAGCCAGCAAGCACACCGGGAGACTGGAGGAGTCCGATGGAGTGAACAGTGATGCAGTGGCCACATGAGGTGACTCCGCCGCACCGAACAATCGCCACGATGGCCGGGGTTCTGGAAGCACATGTGGCGCGTGAAGAGGCGCAATTGTGTGGCAGGCAAGACTGGCTGGGGGATAGGGAGACTAAGTGGAGTGATCGCCAGAGGGACGACATACTCTGGGGGGCGGGCATCACGGACATGACTGTGAAGGTGCTGGCCAAACTGCGAATAGGCGGAGCAGCACTGACCCAGGATGAGAGAATAGACGACAGAAACCAGACCGGAAGGCAGGACGGCCAAGGGCTAGGGGCATCACAGCATGCATGTGCGATGTAGGGTGGCGAGCCAGAGAAGCGCCAGCTGCTGCAGCAACAAGAACCCAAACTCAAACTGCAACTCAAACAGCATTCGGAACAGCAACACGAACCCAAACCTAAACCTTCACATCAGCAACATGTATTCTAGGCACTGGAAGCCTCCAGGAGTGTCTGTGAGGATGCGGAGTGTAAACTTAGACGGGTCAATTTCAGGAGTGAATCAGACTGTAGGAGGGGATTCCGGCCGGTGTTCGGAGTAACTGGCATCTCTCATGACTGGAACAGGAGTGCCATGGGTGTTATTTTGATAAGTTTGAGAACACATCGGAGCACCAGAGAAAACTTGGGGTGAACCTGGGAGCACCTTGGAGCACCGGCGCCGAGGCTGGGAGTGCCGGCGACATGTCTGGGAGCACTGACAACAAATCTGGGAGCGCTGACCACAAGTTTGGGAGCTCCGACGACAGGTCTGGGAGCCCCGATGACTGGCCTGCGAGCGCTGACGGCAAGCCTGGGAGCACCTCAGATCACTGTAGAGTAGTCTGGGAAAAACCACATCTTTGGCAATGTTGCAGGGGCGCCTCGAAATCATAGCTACTACTTATCATCCAACGTTTATTGAAACTAATGTACTCTGTTTGTATTCTCATCTATGTATCTGTATAGCTACCCATCTACACCGTATAATAGGACGGGCTGTAGGCGCGGTGCTTAAGAGAAAATTTGATGTGCACCTGAAAATGAAGATCGAGTGAATTCAGAGATGCACACTGAGGCCATGATCGAGCCAGTTTGGGGATGTACTTGGAAGGGGTTACCGAGCGTATTTGGAGATACCCAGGGAGGCCGTGATCGATTGAACTTACAGATGCATTCCGAGATGGTGCGAGTGTGGAGATGCACTTGGAGGCCATGATCGTGTGAATTTGCAGGCCATAATCAAGCAAGTTTGGAGACACAGTTGGAGGCCGTGATCGAGTGAGTTTGGATATATCCACTTCGAAGACCACGATTGTGCGAACTTTGGAGGCTGTGATTAAGCGAGTCTGGAGATGACCGGGGAGGCCGGAATCGAGCGAACCTGGTGATACATCTCGAGGCCGTGATCGAGCAAGGTTGGAGATACACTCGGAGGGCATGATCATGTGATCATGGAGGCCGTTATCGTCTGACTTTGGACGAGAACCTACAGGCAGTGGATGGACGGTGCGCCGCTCACTCAGACTCTGTTCATCAGTTAGTTATCGCAACGGTTGGAATGTGACAGGTGACATTACGGTTGAGCTCTCATGGAGAGTTGGCTGATGGCGGCCGACGGTGAAGGGAGGCACACCGGAAGCTGAAGCTACATTCATGGGTCAACTCCTAATCATGAGAATGATGGGTACACAAACAATCTGGGGTGGATGCTGTACTTGTTGCAGGCTGTACTCGGTGCATGCTGTACTCAGTGTCAACTCATGATCATGACATTGAAGAGATAGAGAGCTATGACTTAACTTTGTGTTCTGCAATGATGGTAGAGTTGTGGACAAGAAAGAGAGAGATAGGGATGAAGTTGAGAACAATGTGGAGGATAAGAGCGGATATGAGAAATCAGGGGTACAACCTGCCTGATTGGGTTGGGAAGACCTCATATCAGTGAAATTACACACCAGGTCGGGACATGTACCTGCTGTATCGGGGATGGTCGGTTGCCTCGCACACAAAATTCTCTCAAGTCCCAGTTTCTCATAATGATTTCCACCATCTGCTCGCATCTCTCTCTTTCTCGTCCGCAATTCTACCATCACCTAAGAACCCGAAACCAAGTCATCACTCTGTATCTCTCCCTGCCATCATCAGGAGTTAACACTGAGTACATCAGATACTGAGTACAGCATACACCAAGTACACCATACACCAAGTACAGCATACACCGAGTACAGCCTACACCGAGTACAGCATACACTGCATACTGCATCATCCCAAGATCGACTGTCTCCCACTCCCAGCCAGTCTCTCATCTCTCAGCAGACCATGTTTGTAGTCCATTCTCTACATTCCCACAATTATCAGTCAACCAATGAATAGAATCTCAGCTCCCGTCGCGCCTCCCTCCCAAACTACCGCCTCCAGATTGACCTCCTCCAGATTGACCGCCTCTTGATTGACCTCCTCCCAGTACTTGTCCAGTCTCTCTCGATCACTGCCTCCGAGGGCATCCCCAAACTCGCTCTGTCACAGCCACCAAGTGTATCTCGATACTCGCTCGGTTACGGCCTCCAAGGGCATCTCCAAACTCGCTCGATTACGGCCTGCAAGTGCATCTCCAAACTCGCTCAATCACAGCCTCCAAGTGCATCTCCAAATTCTCTCGATCACAGGCTTCTGGTGTATCTCTAACCTTGCTCGATTATGCCCTCCAAGTTCGCACGACCACGGCCCCCAAGTGCATCTCCAAAGTCACATAATAACTGCATCGACGTACATCTGTAAGGAGCGATGACGCGCGTGCTGAGATACAGGGGTAACGGAGGTGGACACCGTGACGGGGAGTATATATTCGGCAGACCCTGGAGTCGATAGACATCATCTCATTCCCATCTCATCTTATCAACACATGAAAATACACACTCTATCTTTCCCAACTTTTGGTCTCACTCGCTCTGCCCCAGAAAGTTGGTGGAGCCACACAATGGCCTGGATCCTCAATGCCGGGTAGTATCATCTCTTCTCACCAGATTCGTATGCTCCTTGAATCAAAACCGCTCTGTCTCATGAATTCCAATTGAATGTTGCGAGAGGTGAGCCAGAGTGTCGATGTTAGGCTCTCGGCCTTCTAGCTCCATTGATTCACCACAACGGCCTCCAAAGTGGTGCATCTCTAAGTTCTCTCAATGGGCCTGTGCAGGTGCTTCTTCTATTATGCTCGACTACCATCTGTGGCCAGATTGGCCATATGTATCTATATACAGAGACTTAAATAATGCATGCCATATTTTGATGAAGCAAATCTTGTGACTGTAACAAAGACGAATATGATAAGATGAAATGCCTTGTGGTTATGTAAGAATCATTGCTGTGAGAATATGGCACGAAGTATGCCGCAGCGCTTGTGGAGTATCCCGCAGTGCTGCGTAGCGGTCCCAGCTGCTCTTGAAGTCTCCCGCAGATCTGTGCAGAGGTCTCAGGAGCTCCAAAATGCGACTATGTTGTAAGTCAAATCTTGTAGCATCCTGAATGCACCTCCATAACTGCAGGTGCTTTCAGGAGCACCTGAGAATGCTCTTGCAGAGTCTCAGAGCACATTGCTTACCTTCCCAGGGGTCTGAGAGCATCTAGAAGTATATAGAAGCACTGTTGCAGTCGCCTGGAGTGTCTGGGAGGATTGGGTGTTGCTGCCCGACCGATTTACATTCTGCTGACGCACCCAAACTGGCTAAAAGGTGGGAGATAGTCCAACCCCGTACCCAGAGTCAGAGGGCGCCCACTGGCCAAGGCCACACCATGAAGTCTGTATCGAGCATGGCAGTGAGATGCCTAATGCGAAGGAGAGACGAAGGGGAACCTCTGCCCGACAAGACGGACCAAGAAATTGCGTCGGCTATCAACAGGGCGCTATTTCAACAGAAGTCCCCAGCCCACATCCGGATAATGAATGCGAAGAGGATCCCGAAGGGCGCGAACAAGTCAATCACCTACCAGAAAACAACGGCGGCTATCACACTGGCGTACCATAAAGTCATCATCAATGCAGCACGCATGGTCAAGATGGGAGTCATTGATGTCGAAGAAAACGAATCCTGGGAAAAGTTGAAAGTCCATGCAGTACCACTCGTGAGGTACATGGGCAAAGGCACAGAGGGCCTGCGAACTGTGGGTGATGAGATCCATGCACAGAACAAAGGAGTGGTGATCCGCGGTCAACTGCGAAGGCTGGCAAACCCCGACAGCATCAGGGAAATGAGACAGCGGAAGGAGATGACTGTGTTGTCTGTTGTCTTTGCGGTAAACGGGGACAAGCTGGCATGGAGACTAGTCAAAGAAGGCATCAAGGCGGAGAGAGTGTGGTACCGAGTCAAACGATGCACAAATGTATGCCTAGGCAGCACACGTGGGCATTGCTCTGGATTGGTCCACATAGAGAGCAAGTGCAGTGGCAAACCGACATGTGGCTGCTGCTCGGGACCGCACTGCACCAGCAGCTATTAATGCCCTTTTGTGGTGTGCATTGCAAAGCAGGGCTCTCTCTGCGGCCACACACAAGAGAAGTGCCCTAACTGCTGAGGAAACCACCCCGCATTCAGCAGTAGGTGCGCAAAGAAGGGGGAGCCCACCTTGGAGGCACGAGAGAGGAGGAGAAGAGAACCAGCATGACAGACCACGAGGACCGTGGGACGAACCTCATGAACAAACAGGACAGTGATCGGCCTGAGGGCGAGGGCACCGGAATGAGGAGACAGGAGCGGGAGGCAAGATGAGATGGCCAATCCAGAAGAAGGGGGAGCGGAGGCAGATGTCACGCCTCGTGTTACAACTGATGGGAAAGAGGGTACATAGGAATGGCATCGGGTGTGAGGAAGGAATTGGTCCGACGGAAAGGCGGAGAGGTTGGAAGACGCGGAGATGGTGTGAGAATGTCAGAAGATGGTTGCTGAGTAATATGTTATAATAAGGAAGTGGTGTGAAATGTTGTGACGTGGGATGTTGTGGCGTGGTTGGATTGATGAGAGTTGTGTAGGTGGTGTGTAAGATCACGGTCGGATATTCGGATGGTACAGCGGGGCATGAGGAATGATTCCAGGGTAGCAGATGAAGTGTACATAAAGAGAGGTTGTTGGCGTGGGAGGATTTCCTTTTGTTCTCCCTTTACTCGTTCCCTTGTATTGCAATGCAAGCATGACTTTGAACCAACCTCAGCCACTTATTCTGACCTAATTCTCTTGATCCAAACTTCGAGCGCTCTGTCCTCATTACGATACAACATTCCCGTTACCAATGTCACCTGCGCCCGACCCTGGCCCTTACAGCAGAGGACACCACAATGGTGGAGAGCACGACGCTAACCACAATGGCAGCGCCAGCACTATCCGCATCAGGAACTGCGACTGCAGCAGGGATTGGCATCAAACTTAGAAACGGAACGGTAATCGCTGCCCCCAATGTTCACAGCGATCCACACAACTGCGTCAGATCATACGTATCGGCCATGGCCATGCTGCAGCCGTGTGTGGACAGGGTCGTGGATGTGGTGTGTCTGCAAGAAACACCGAGAGAAAGAGCAGGAAGCCGGATCAGCCATGCGGCAAACGACTTTAGGAAAGGCAAGAGTGTCTGGACGGCAGCTCGCAAGGGGAGCAGCCTCAGAACGAACGAACAATCCGAATTCAGCAAGAACGCAGGCCATGATATAATAGTCATCAACATCAAAAGCAGGGGAGAGAAAATGATAAGGATCGTGAACATTTATGATCAGAGAGCAAGGGAGACATGAGAGAGACCAGCGAGGAGACTAGACTGGCAGAATATCATCAGGCAGGGGGGGGGAGGCGGCACGTTGCTCGCGGGAGACGTCAATGCCCACAGCCAATGCTGGGACCCGAGGTGCACACAACAGAGGGAAGCCCCAGACTGGGAAGAAATGATTGACGAGCACGGAATGGCAATTGCGAATAATGCCCGACCAAGTCACTACTGGGCCAGGAAATAAATTGAATGCTATCCATCACAGACCTGACATTGGGCAACCGACCGTTTGCAAAATGGACGATTGTGGATAGGAATTATGCCACAGGGTCTGATCACGACATCACACAATGGGAGGTGGACATGGAGAAGCAGCAGGATGCAGGAGGCACCCAGGTCATAGGGAGGAACCTAGCAGCCATGTCGCAGGAGGACAATGAGCAGGCCGAGTAACCCTGGAGGGAGCAGGCATGGTGAAGGGCATACTTGGGAGAGGAGAACACAGGCGAGGACATCGAGAGCGAACCCGAGTGGTCCCTGGAATCCCTGGGCAAGGTTCTCGACGCCACTACCAAGAAATTAAGGAGCTTCGCCCGCTCAACACGATGGTGGAATGGCGAGTTCAAAGAGAGGAGGAGGCAGCTGGGGAGGGAGAAGAGGAGGCGGTGCAGGTCTGCGGCGACAGTCCAGGCCAAGGCGGAATTGCAGATGTCGATTCGGAGATCAAAAGACAAGATGTGGAATGACAACCAGAAGAACATGCGGGGAGCTGATGTCTGCAGAGCGGCGAAGTTCGCCGACCCTCAGGCAGGAGCGACTGTGGAGGCCCTTACAGACAGAGATGGGACACAGGCAAATACCATCACCGAGCAAGAAGAGATGCTGAGGCGTGTGTCCTTTCCCCCGGACTTGCACAAACAATACTTCGGACTACCCCGGGTGGGGCATGTGCACCAGTCTGTCACTGAGCCCGCTGTCAAACAAGTTCTATTCACGCTGTCGATTGGGAAAGCGCCAGGTGCGGACTAGCTGCCTTTTGGAGCCGTACGCCCACTCTGGGAGTGGGAGAAGAAGCGAATTGTGGAACTGGCGAAGGCAGTCATCCGAACAGGCCAACACGCAGCCATGTGGATGCTTGCGGGCGGGGTCGCTATCTGTTACGGGAGTTCTTAGTCCCAATAATCAATACAACATATATTCAGTTAAGTACAGCAGGCTATCCAAGTATCTCTTTCTCTCCTCATCTTATCCTGAGACTCAACTTCTCGTTCCTCTGAAACGTGAACTGCCAATCTGAACCTATACCACAGACCGTCTCCTCTATAGATATATATCACATTTCCTTGTCGAACAACCACTCCTCTGAATCCTCCTCGAATGGTAACAATCTGGTGTTCAAATATCTCAGCACCAGGTAGTCGATACCCTCCAGTTGACAGAAACGAAAAACCACTCGGTAGGTGTGGGTTAAATGGTGCTCTTGCAAACTGTAGAGAAGATTGCCGAAAGTCTCGACAACTTGATGTGGTGCATACTCGGATTGTGTAAACCTGTGTCCAGGCATACAAGGATAATCTCATAGATTGATTAAGGAGGAAATATCGACGAGTTATCTTCTGAACAGATAATTGATTGATATGTAGATAGAATTCTTAATAATATTTCAAGATCGTCTTCGGTGTTCTCTCAATGTTATTCCTGAGGATGATGCCTTCAAATCCTTCGACCAACGCTGGCTCTTTATAGCCTGCCTTCTTTCCTTCGGTGTGATAGCGTTATGTCGGCCACGCCCTCATATCGCCCGATAATAACCTGCCATGACACCCTCTTGTTATCGCGTCGTCTTGATGTGGTTTGAATGCATTCCACTCCTGATAACGATCACGCCATCCATCGAACGATACCAGCGTATCATTTTGTAACTCAGACATCTCTTGCAATCATCCGAGTCGGTAGTTGGAACTCTCACCAACCAGGTTGATGATGCTTATCGCCATTTAATCCCTCATGCGCATGAGTTATTCATTGCGTCATAGATTGAATCGGCGACCAACCAATACTATGCCAACATAGATTACTGACGGGTGAGCTCATCTCAGATACCAGATTACATTGCGATCCAGACTTAATCGATTTAATGATTAGTGCTCGCTCTAGGCTCTAAGCCTACGTCATTAATCCCTGAGTTGCGTCATGCTAAGGTCGAGACTATTCTTGAGACCGGAATATGCTCCCGAACCCTAGCCCGTTACAGGTTGGTGGAAGAGTTCTCTTAATCGCACATTGACTATCCACTGCCGGGCATGATTACCACACCTATCCTGCAATGTATCCAGGTGTGAACGAAGTACCCACACTTCGCGAGACCAACATGAACTCCCACTAAAGAGCATGTTGCTGATCACCTGAACGTACATGCATAGGTGTTAAGCATATCGTAGATATGTATGCATTCTGTACCATAATTGAAGTATCATTATCGTTGCTATGAGAAAACCCCTAACACAATCCGTAATGCAGGAAAGGATGACCGCACGAAACTCAATTCTTATTGCTCCATTTCTCTACTAAGCTGCATGGGGAAAGTTGTCGAAAAAGTGGTTGCAGAGCTACTGGCTGAAGAGGCTGAGAGAAGATAACTGCTTAGCGACGTCCAGTATGGAAGCAGCAAAAGGCGGTCGGCAATCGATGTGTTGGCAATCATGGTCGACACAGCCCACGCAGCCTGGAGAGAGGGCCAAATAGCTGGCGTACACCTGATGGACATCAAGGCAGCCTTCCCGAGCATAGGGAGAGGGAGACTGATCGACACTATGAGAGGCAAAGGGATGGATGGAGACCACATACAATGGACGGTAAGTTTTCTCACAGACCATACGGTCGAAATGGTAATTGAGGGCGATGTTATGCATAGACACACGGTGGAAGCAGGTATACCACAGGGCTCACCGGTGTCTCTGATCCTCTTTGCAATTTACACTTCAAGGCTCATATAATGGGTTGAGTAGAGTGTTGCAGGGGCCTAAGGCCTGCCCTCTGTGGACGATGTTGGATGGGTGGCGATGGGGAACGATGACAACCAAGTCATGAGAAAACTCGAAGCGTGTCGCAGAGAGAGCATCGTCTGGGCAGAAAGATGGGAGATGAAGGTTGACTCTGCGAAATCCGAAGCGGCACACTTCACCAGTAGACGTGGCCACAAGACACACCATGCATCCGAAACTAACATCGAAGATACGAGTGGGGAACGGCTTTGTCAGGTACATCTGGGAAGTGACCAGGAGGCTGGGGTTCTGCAGGGATGCCCACCGTACATTCAAAGAGCATCACAACCGATGCATGAAGAAAGCTAGAGCTGCAGAAGCACGACTAGGGTCACTCACAGGACGGCATAAGGTCCTACCAGTATGTGTGAGAGCAGTACAGATAGCCTGCGTCCAGGCTGTTGCGCAGAACAGAAGCGAGCTGTGGTGGGATCCAAAGTAAACCAGCTGGTGAGACATCCTCCAGCTACTCCTCCATCAACAAGCCAGCTAAACCCTGGGCGTACTGCCCACAACTCGCAGAGGGACATTATTGAGAGACTCAGGGTTCACACCAGGGGGTTTGGCCCTCGACGCCAGACAACAATGGTTTGTTTCACGAATAGCAAGCGTGTCCGAAGGTTCCAAGGCGAAAGTGCTCGAAGATTACCCTACACCTGGTGCATTGGTAGGTAGAGTGGACGTCATGGAGCACGCGTGCGGCAGGAGAATGGAGATGATGTGCGGGACATACCCCGGGGAGAAGCCAGCGGTCAGGAACACCATGCTGGAAGACGACGCTGCGGCCCCGAGAGCCGCTGAGCCATGGGCAACAAGAAAGGAAAGCAAGGCGGGATATGGCACTTGGACGTGGTGGACGGATGGATCTTGAACGGACGATGGCAGAGTAGCAGCCGCAGCATTGTGCCTATACACAGAGGGCTGGTTGGACTTCCACAGCTACCTCAGCAAGGGACGAGTGGAGATCATGGATGCTGAATTCGGGGAGATTGGAGTCGCACTCCGAAAGTCCGTTGCAAGTACGGGGGCGCTCCGAGCGCACGGAGTCGAACAGTGGTTCTGTTTACCGCCCCGTAGGCGGCCATCAGACAAACAGAGCACTTGGACCAAGGGCCATGGCAGCATCTAGCCAGACCAATCAACGAGAATACTAGGGCCCTCCATGCCCACAGTATCTGAGCTGTAATCTGCTGGGTGATTGGACACTCGGGCATCCCGGGGAATGAAGAGGCCGACTGCCAGGCAAACAACGCACGAGAAGACTCAGCCTACACAGTACGCGAGCGAATATACACTTCGGCAGCGAACAGAACAATGCGGCTTTCCGAAGGGAGAATGGTGGCGATTGTGAAGTGGGAGGCCGACAAATGCTCCACACACTACTGATACAGACGTAAGGGCACAGCTGGCAGCAAGAGATCCATCCCAATGACAAGCGTGAAATCATTCACAACAAGGTATTACAGACTGAGGAGCAGGCATGCGCCAGTTGGAACGTACCTGAAGCGGTTTGGCCCCTGAGAGCATGACAAATAATGTGCACTTGATTGATATTCCATTCCTCTGTCAAAGGGGACGATGGGTAGGGGGTGTGAGCTGCGCCATCCTGCCAGCTCACCCAGAGGCGGTGCGGGGGTTATTTCAGGTTCTGTCATACTCTCATTAGAGTGAATACAGTATGAATAAAACAAAAACAAACACAACACTCTAATCTAGCAGCAGAGGAGTACCTAACTTCCGAATTTTAACAAGATACCTCGAATCGCTACCTCATGTTAGGTTTTGCGTCGGCTCACATACTATGGAATCCAAAATCAAACCGCCAGCTATGACCGTTGCTTAATGCATTACGTTGCGAGCTGGTGGTGTGATTTGCCAGCACCCGTAGCAACATTTGCCGCAGGGAGTACTTACTGACAGTTGATGTAAATCTGAAGCAATTGCTGCCCAGCAGTACAGTTGGCCTAGCTTTGGACGGGTGGACATCAACACACAAATTAACCACAACATTGGTCACAGCTTACTATGTGGATCGCAATTGCGCATTGCGAGATGTGCAACTCTCATTCAACGAGGATGATACCCTCTCCATTTGCTACTGCCACTGCAAATTAATGATAATATGTTAAGGGTCAACATCCTGGAGCAAGGGTAGCCATATATTTGAAGGAAGTTCTGGATTGTTTCGAGCATACCAACGGTCGTTAACTACAAATTATGACTGGTAATAGCTCTTCAAATTACCCAATGACTCGGGAACAAGAATCAACCCTTGATGCCTCCAGTATGCTGTGGCCTGGAATTGGAAATGACGTACCACGCATGGCGCACGTCATTCAGCAAGCTTTGGGTGTGTTCAAGAGCAGTCTTGAGCAAAAACCCCGTACCAAGTCTTGGGAGGCCCATGAGCGCAATCAGCAATTTGGAGAGAATAAAAGCACAGACATTGGGTAGAGACAATGACTGCGAAAACAGGGCAATGCTAGAATCAACTCGGTCTCGGCTATGCAACCTGGTTTGGTAAAGAAAATTGAGAAAGTACATATTTGCAGATAATCTGAATGACCTGAAACAGACCTTCATATAGCACAGAATGCTCACTGTATTGATTATGCTGACAACTGGTCATCGAAACGAGTTCATGGACTGTCAAATAGCCGAAGTACAAATCTCAGTGATTCCTACTACAGACGTGAAAACATTGTGGAATTCGACAGTGGAGTTGCTTGAGCGAGCCTATCAATTACGAGAATCTACGAACAAGTGGCTCAAGAATCCAATATACAGCGATTATCGGCCACTCTTGACAACTGAGGATGAATGGACCATCATCAAGTACGGCAGCGAGGTTTTAAGGCCATTCCAATACTGGACCCTCTGGATGTCGAAAACGCATACAGTTACGCTGCATCATGTCATCACTGTCCACAATGACATGTTCCATCATATGGATTGTGTTGTGCGATCCTTGGCTAACAAGAAGACATGATGAAAGGAAGACTTATACTTCCCCGTGAAGGTTGCGCAACTGAAGCTGTCCAGAAATGATGCCAAAGTCACTCCAACGACCAGTCTGCTTCTGCTTTCAGCACAGACCCTTGATCTGTTCCGGATGTTGCAATCATCTAGGATGTGGGACAAGGCGATGGATATCAATCCTGAGGACGACACTTCTTATACTACCTAATACCAGGAGGCCTCTCTGGAATATGTGGAGAACAGATAATGCGTCAAACATCGACAAATGTTCGTCATTAAACCTGATAATATTCCTCATCGCAACATCCTCCCCTCTGCAAAGGCTTCTGGATTTTGGTCAATCGTCTTTTGATCAATATGATTTGTCCAGTGATGATGAAGAATACTTCACACCTAAAAGCAGGGCGGATGTGAGACCTGTGTTAGGGGTTCACTCTAATAGCGGTAATGATACTATGTGGATTGGTTATCAGATACTTACTTGCATAACACCTATCTGTGAGAGCATCATGTTAGTTATCAGTCAGGTGATCGTTGGGGTGATTACACATGAGCCGCATGTCGATCAATTAGTGACGAGTGAGCATGCACCAGCCGATTCAAATATCATGACGCAATTATGTCGCCATTAAAGGGAAGTGAACAATCTTCCGCAGGGCATTTAATTATTGGCCACATATACTATGTCTTATCCAGCGGGGCAACACACAGTTAAGATGCAAAATTGCAGCCTAATGTTTGCAGCAAATGATAAGCAAAATGGGAGGAAGCAGGGATTTACGGGCCATGTCAATCAGCACCAGGTATTCATCGTGTAACGTTCCTCGGTCTACAGAAGTGCTGAGAACAAAGCATACTCAATCTGAGGGATTAATGACATTGGCTGGAGATATGAGGCCCGAAGCAAACCTGCTCATTGGGTTGGGTCAATATGCGTTGCAACTTCATACTGGTCAGTAGGACTAGGTTGACGTGTCATAATCTACGTTGGCTGAGTATCAGTTGGTCGCCAATTGATATCTCCGAACACATGCCGAATATGCATATTATAAGGCAAGATATTTAATAACCTGGAGTTATGTATAATTGCGATCGGCACTGATAAGACTGTGTGTTGTCAGATGTTCCTACTACTGAACGAATGGGAAGCATGATGTCCAAGTGGCAGTTATGTGTTGTCATAATAGTGAGAACGATATCATGACGTGAGGATGACCCATAGAACGGGCATAACGCCCTGAAACACCTCATGCATGATCACGATAACCTGGAGGGAATTCTTGGCATTATGAATTAGTCACTTAAGATGATCTCTGCGACAAGCTATCAATCAAATTATGTGTCATGGTGACAACCCAAAGGTACACTTGTCCAGAGGGCCAGACTATCTAAGGAATCACATTGTCCCATACAATTAGTGTTAGCAACAGTTCCGGACCGTCACTCCAGGTCCGGGTCCGGGTCAGAACGGAACGGTTGCCAAATTGGCGGTCCCGGTTGTCAATGCACCCAAACCGCCATTTCGGGTCCGGTTCAATGCAAATCTCCCAACCCGTTTGAATTGGACGGGCTGTCAGCGGGTCCCACAGCATGTCCGTCTGTAGATATATATTAAGTTCCTGTTTTTGCAGTTGGATAGGTGTATATTATCAAAATTAGGTATTCGACAGCCAATAATCTCTTTTTGCATGTTTTGCAATCCGCGCCATTGATTATTTTAGAATACGTGTTTTTCCTTTTACACGTTGCATTATTGGCTATAGAGGCAGTCAATAGTTCAGTTACGATCTCCTTTGTCCGCACAAAGCCTGGATTACACAATATGCAAGACCGAATATTGTTGACGCTCTGTTGACGCTCAGTTGCATGATGAGGTGACGTATGTGTCTAGCACTGTTTCAAATGAAAAGGCTGCCATGACATCATCTATGAATTATTACCACATTGCGAGACTTAGATTACCCAAGATCCAACACCAAAAATCGTTCAAACTCCATCGACGCTCATTTTCAGGATGGTTCAGGAAGGGTGCCGGTATTATTTTTGACTTGAAAGGCTTCCAATACCTCGTTTATGAATGGCTGCAACCAATCACCACTCAGGTTGCCCAAGATGCACAGCCAAAAAACATTGACAGTCCGTTGATGCTCATTTTCAGAATAGGGAAGTGATCGTGTCATGTACTTTTTTGCCAAGGAAGGCTGCCAGTATGATGGTTATGGATAGCACCCACCACGTCACCTTACAATTACCTAACTTACAAGACTAACTATGGTTGACGCTCCGTTGACGCTCATTTTGATGCACCGTGTATTCAAGATTCGCTGCAATTATTAATTACAATCATAAATATTTGAACGATGTGGATGCCTTTCAGCGTGATCAGGACATGGCTCTATGGCATAGCCGAGCCGAGTAATATTCCAGCACTAGTCGCTCTCATCCAGGTAAAATTCATATACCTTGCCATATAATGCATACTGCCAGCTATAGCTGTGTTTATTGACCAATATTCTCACGCGACTGGTCAATATTCATCCATAATATATCTCTAAATAACATGCTCGGTCAAATTACATAATGAACTTAGTGAGAATATACTCTTGCATTCTGACCTACTTTTTCTTGATCCCCTTATTCTTCCTCGTTTCCATTATATTGACCATCATCAACGCCTTATCAACCTTCTTCTTTTATCGTCATATAGGCCGAATCAATCCAGGAAGATCCAATCCGGCACTCACATTCCGGTGCTCCGGGGATTCTGAATCCTCACTGCCCTGTTCCAGTTCCATATCTGATTCATCGTCTGCCGCCCAGTCGTCTTCGCTGTCGTTAGGATTACCCAAGTCCCCATTCCAGTTAAGCTAATTTTTGGTGTCTGAAATGCTTTCAGGTGAGCTATCCTCATCACTTGCGGCAGGATGGCGGTCGATTCGTTTGATTCAGTGGACATTCAATACTTCCGTTCATCCTCCAGGGAGGTCCTGTGCAGACAAAGCTGATGGAACAGGTGATTTTTCCGACAATTTGAATGCAGCTGCACCATCACGTTGAAAGTTTGACCTGGATGCTTTGACCATCTCCTCAGTAGCTCAAATGTATCCTACAGCAGTTATTTGTTTATTTTGAGCACGAGATTCCTTCTGTGTAGATCGTAGGTATTGGCTACCCTGACACATGTCCAAAAGTTGTGGACCTTGGCCATTTGATGCAACTCCTTTTCCTCCGCCTCTCTCTTCATCTCCATGTCGGTATTGGTGCTGCTTGAATCCAATACCGAGTCATCGCCAGCCAATCATCCGTTATTGGCTCGAGTGAACTGCCTTAGTACAACATTTTCATGAAGATTCTCGCCTGTGGTTTTCGACTGCCTCCACCCGATCACATCTTGCGCAGGGGAAAAACTGGCCTCCATTCCGACACCATGAGGTATGATAGTCAATATGTCGAGAGCCACACTGGAGAGATTGGTGTACTTACAATGCATTTCTTCGTGCTGCTGCCACCAGTCGGTGATATCCGGTTAGCAAAATGTTCTACTAATCTCCATTGGGTTGGAGTGGTAATCATTAGGATTCAGATTATTTCGCCCCCAGTTGTGTGGTAATTCAGGAGGCGAATCCAAATAGAGCCTTGCGGTTGTCAATAAGCTTGCTGCGCAATCGCTTCGTCTGGGTGTCGTTTTGGCCACATGGTTAGGCATTAGGTATTGTTCATTATCACTGGACAAATCATACAGATCATAAGATGATTGACCAGGTCTGGAAGCCACTGCGGACAAGCTGACATTGTGTTTCGGTATGTTTTCAGATTGAGTGACCGGCAAACGTCTGTGTTTCGCACAGTATTTATTCTCCATATACCTCAGAAAGCCCTCCTGGTATTTGGTAGTATAAGAAGTCTCGTCTTCAGAATTGATATACATTCCCTTGTCCCACTTCCAAAACAACCGCAGCGTCTGGAAAGGATCCAGGATATGTGCCGAAATGAGAACCATACCAGTCGTTGGAGTCACTTCAGTCTAATATTTGGACAGCTTTTGCTGCGCAAACTTCACAGCAAAGAATAAGTCTTCCTTCCACGGTGTCTTCTTCTTAGCCAAATATCGCAACACGCCATCCAGGTGATCAAAAATGTCATTGTAGACAGTAATGACGTGATGCAGAGTGAGGCTATGCCGTGTCAACATCCATAGGGTCCAGTACCGGACTAGCCGTAAAACCTCCATCACATACTTGACAATAGTCCACTCATCCTGTGTGGTGAAGAGTAGCCAGTAATCACTGTATGTTGGGTTTTTAAGCCACTCGCGTTTAAATTCACGTAATCGGTAGGCGGGCTTGAGCAACTCCAGTGTCATGTTCCAACGTTCCTTCACATCCATAATGGGTAGTACTGCGATCCGGACTTTGGCGTTTTGACAGTCAATGAACTCATTTTGAGAACCAGGTGTCAGTGTAATCAATACAGCAAGCATTCTCTGCTATATGAAGGTCAGTTTCAGCACTTTCAAAATATGTTGAAATGGGTACTTTCTCAATTATCTTTGCTGAACCTGGTCTCTTGGCCGACACCTTGTTGATTCTAGCATTGCCCTCTTTTCGAAGTCTTTGACTCTTCCCAATGTCTGTGTTTTCATTCTCTCCAAATTGCTGATTGCGCTCATGGGCTTCCCAAGACTTGGTGCGGCCTTTTACACCTAGAGTGCTCATGAATGCACCCAAAGACAGCTGAATTGTGTGCGCCATGCATGGTATGTGGTTCCTCAATGCAGGCCACTTAATTCTGGAGGCCTTGAGGGTGGTTTGTAGTTCGGAAGTCATCGATTAATTTCAGGAAGCGTTATCGATTGTAATTCCAAGTGAACGACAATCAGTCAGCTCAACCGGCAAAGGAGATCCTTCAAATGTCCCGCTAGCCGTGCTCCCATATTCTGACCCTTGACCTGTAATGCTCAATGAGCTTATGAAATAGGAAAAGAATGGGCAATCAACCTCATCCAACGCCAGTTGTACTTCTCGCAAAGCCAAATTTCTATCCATATATTCGGTAATGACTGAAGTTATTGCTAATTTGTTTGTAGATTTCCATCCGTCTAAAGCTAAACTGACTCTGTTTCATGATGGCAGTTGCTTCTTAATTGCATCCACTGTCAGTGTGTATTCCCTCCGGCAAATATCACTCAGGGTGCTGGCTGACAGTAACACCAATTCCCTTTGTAATGCAGTGTATAACCTTAGCAGCCCGAGGTCAGATATCGCGTTACCTGGAATATGAGCCGAAAAAAAGTCTATCATGAGGTGGCGATTCCAGGTGTCTTGGTGAAATTCGGCAATTTGAAAGTCCTTTTCTGCCAGTTTAGAGCGTTTTGTATGGCAATTCAGTAAGTATAGTTAATACCTGAATGGTAAATTTGAATTTACATTGCGAACTTACAATCAGAATACCTTGACTGCCTTGCCACTTGAGTATGGCCAAAGCTGTTTCATAGACTGTTGAACTAGTCAATTCAGTTACTTCTGACACTGTTAATTCATTTAACTTTGTGATATGCGCTTTTGCGAGCAAGTATGTGCCCATTGAGCTGTTTCCATGTTCTGATGGATGGCGAAGAACTTGATAACAAATGATACATATGATGCCAGGGTTGACAGTCTCCTCAATTCCGCAGTGTAAATAGAATCTCCACGAAGGGGCATGTCTGAAGTCATTCCATGCAACAGGCTGCTTCAAGCCTAGATTCATTGAAGCCCACCAAGCATCGAAGATCATTTGCTAAGTAAGGACGCACAAATCACTGATAAAGTAGTGTTCATTTTTTGAAGATATCATGACCTCTAGCGAGGAGGTATTTAGAGATTTTGTATCTGACATCGTGGTAGGAAATTGAACTCTGGGTAATTCAATCTGGGTACCTGTCGAAGAACGCGTTATTGTCACGTAGAACGCTGGTTCTTAAATATTGACTTTAGAGCTACAAGCAAGAATATAGTCAGACCTGTGAGACATTGCATGCATATTTGTGAAGTTGAATAGAAGGACACACAAAGACGAGACGGTTGTGATATCATCATTAGCATTTTTGACCATAAAGCCAGCTGATAGTACAATTATGGGTCAACGCTGTTGTATTGCTGTCTGCTCATCCACGATGCAAGCCCAAAAAACGTTGACCCTTCATTGACGCTCATCTTTCGGAGGTGGTAGTGAAATCGGCACTAGCATTTTTGGGTAGAAAGGCCGCCATTTTTATGATAATGGGAGTATGCCATTGCACAGCCCATGAATTATGCATGATGCGAGACCAAAAATCGTTGAGGCTCAGTTGACGCTCATTTTTAGGAGGTGGTAGCAATATTGTCACTAGCATTGTTGGCTAGAAAGGCGGCCAATATTATGATTCTGGGAGTATGCCGTTGCACGGCCGATGAATTGACCATGATGCAAGCCCAGACATTGTTGACACTCCATTGGTGCTCATTTTCGGGAGGTGGTAGTGATATTGGCAGTAGCATTGTTGCCTAGACAGGCGGCCAATATTATGATTATAGGAGTACATCAGCAAAAAATGAAATGGCATTCTCAGTATTCTGAGCATTTTGAAATTCAAGTTCGCCTTTTCTCAATTATGCAGTGTACTCTGGCTGGAACTATACTCAGTAAAATTGTTTTCATATCTTTGTGGGATTTTCAAACTTGGTATAGTATTCCCAAAGGGGTATAGCTTAGTCTGTTACATTGTTTTATAGTCGAAAGTTAGTCTATTGTTAAAAATGAAATTTGTAATCAACGTACTATTGCTTGCTTAGTAATATTATGAATCTTTTGGTTTATATAACTTCATGACAAATCATAATGAAACTAACCATATTTGGAATACCTCCAGCTATAATCAACTAATAACTGAATATCTTTAATAATATTTCCTATTTGAGTTAGTTTGTTTTTGATTTGTCATTTCGAAATAGTAATGTCAAGTTTCATGTCATGACTCAGCAAAGTATTCCATATTCATTACATTTTTCAAAAATAAAAGTAGCTGACTTTAATCAATTAAGAAATGTATCCAACTAGGCTATACCAATTTTGGAACACGATACCAAGTTTGAAAATCCTGTCATATTGTGGATGCAATATCGCTGAGTATGGTTCATATAACTGGACCCGACAAAATCGACTAAATGCGAACTTGACTTTCAAAAACCTTCAAAATGCTCAGAATGCTCAGAATACCTTTTCCACTTTTTGCTGATGTATGCCATTGCACGGCCCTTGAATTGTCCGTGATGCAAGACCAAAAATCGTTGCGGTTCCGTTGACGCTCATTTTTAGAAGGTGGTACCGATATTGTCACTAGCATTTTTGCCTAGAAAGGAGGCCATTATTAGAATTATGGGGGTGTGCTGGTGCATGGCCCATGAATTATCCATGATGCGAGACCAAACATCGGTGACGCTCCGTTGACTCTCCTTTTTACGAAATTGTAGCGATATGGTTGTCGACCTTTCTGCCCATACAGGCGGCCAACACCATTATAATGGGTTAATGCTGTCGCACAGCCAAGTCATTATGCAAGTCGCAAGACCCGAGATCGGTGATGCTCCGTTGACGCTCATTTCTAGGATGGGGCAATGAGCATGTCGCTTGCCTTTTTGCCTCTAAAGCCGGCCAACTATTCCACTTTGGATTAATGTGACTATGCAACCCGTTGATTGCCGAACAAATCAGACTAAAATCGTTGACACTCCATTGAGGCTCACCTTAGAGACAAACCACCAGTCATTCGATGCGCACTCATTTTTCTTGAAAATCATACCATCATTATTGACAGTTGTTATACAGATTTCAAGAAGAATCATTTGTATTCAAAAGCATTGAGGCCTCTCTGTATCTGAGTCACAACTTTTCCTGTCATCAGTCCGATAAATGACGTAGCTCCTCCGCGTTTTTGCACTTTCAGCCTGTATATTACGGCATGTAGATTGGTCAACGTATTTTGGACATAAAGAGCCCGACTTCCTGACCATTCTATTTCAAGATGGTTTTTCTCGATTTCCATGACATACCATATGCGATTTTCAAATTCTTGACCATGTGCACCAGGTCTGAGCGGAGAGTTATGCACTTAGCAGCATGATCTTATGCTGCATAACGGCAGCCATTGATCAGGGTTCAGACTGTGCACTGACTGCTCGTCCGACGACTGGTATGACATCACAGAGTTAAATTTTGTTAGCAAATTTGGTCTCTATTTTAGGTTTTGCTTTCTAATGTAACCGTAATAGGCAAGTCTATATCAAGTTTGCTGCCCATCTATCAACTTGATTTGGAGTCTAGAACATTTGCATGGCCCATACGACCCTTGCACACAGACTGATGAAATAACATGTCTCACAATTTGGTCACTGAATTTAGGAACAAGCTGACACGTAGCATAGTAGGTACACAAATTGCTGTCCCAAGAGATAGGTCATCAAAACTCACTGTTTGGCTATCTATACTTCCGGCGATGTGGGTGCCATCCGCATATGTTCGTTCATATCTGATTTCTACATAGTGATTGAGTAGGGTTGTCTCCTGCAGGGGTAAACGCTTACAGGTTCGACAGGCTTGGCATCATGAATCGGCATCCAATCGTTTGCCACATTGGGCGAGAAAACTGGTATGAATCTGTGTTACTGTGGACTCTCTGAACCCAGCCTCATTTGACTACTTCCTGGTCGAGAAGTCACTGCCGTCATTGGCGATTGTCCTCGGACGATATCAAGAGTCTGCATATGCCCTCCAAATGTTGTCGGCGATGGTGTAGCTGCAGTCTTGTCTATTTGGGGCTTAACTACCGCCGGAACCCTCAATTTGGTATTCCAGTACATCCTACCCCTTTCACGAAAGTAGTTGGCTGCATCCCACCACCCTGTTCGGTCAATTCATCAAGCTTCATTTGCTTCTGCCGCAAACTGTCCAAGTGGTGCAGTACTGTTTTGGAGATTGTGCCCATCACCCAGCGAGGTTCATCATGGTCACTCAGCTACCTGAGCTCTGTATCTTCTTCATCACATTCCACGTCTTCCCCATCCTGCTCTTCATCGGAACTTGCAAGATCGCTCAGACTGTCTCTGATAGCATTCAACATCTGCTCAAACAGTTTTCACGCTGTCCTGTTGTCGCCCCCACATTGTCAGCAGTAGTCATATCGATCAGATCTTGCATCATCGCTGCCTCTGCGTCTGGAACTCGCTTTCTTGCCACAGTGGTCACTCTCTCCACATGATCATTATTCCATTTCTCATTCTCGTCGTTGCTTAAAAAGTGCGTTTCCTGTCTTTTCTCCGCCGAAAGCTTCTTCTTTGATCGCAAGCTGCGCAGTGCTCCCACAGATCGGACCCTTTCTGCCTGGAAGCCGTTGATGCCTTCATTCGCCTGAGGAGGTCGACGTGTGGACATCTTTGTCGATGTGCCCTATCTGCCTGCCGGAAGTATTGAAAAGTTCTTTTTCAGAGCATTGACTATTGTATCGGGTATTGACCTTGTTGTTGGGCAAGATGTTGAATGTTGCAAGATATGGACCACATTGAGACAAGCTCAGTCCTTTATGTCAAGGTTTGTACATTTGATCAACTCGAACAGAGCAAAATCTGTGTTTTGATGGTCCTTTCAGTTGGAATAGTGACGCTAATTGTATATCATAACATGATAGTTAGCTTCCGTTGCATGTAAGATCCCGGGTAGGTGTTGAGACAAATATCACCAGACAACCTTTCCGTCGTAGAATTTCATTTTTACATCTATCAATCATAACATATCAGCTGTCGTTCACTTCGATGTGTCCCTGCAAACAAACAAACAAACATCATCGGACCAACTTACTGCAAATTCCAGAACCGTTGGAATCACCTGCAACTTGCAACGATAGGCCGCAGGATATACCTTGAGTAGAACGCACAAGTTCACATTCATTCATTCCCTTGTGACCTGTAGCTTACTATATATTCCTCAGGACTTTCCACTTTTCATTGTCATCTTCCTCACATTTTCCACAACAGCAAGTCATGGCTCCACAAACAGCTCAGCCCGGTGTAATAAAAACCCAATCGAGCCAAACAACAGGTGCTTCATCCAACGTGCCCCTGGCTGAGACACAGCAGCATCGCAGACACCAGTAAGTCCACTGTGACGCTGCAATTATGCCCACCGAAAATATGGCGCTGGACGCACATTTGAAAACATTACGTTAGCCCAGACACAGCAATATTAGGCTGCAGCATGCAATCTGGTTTGAGTAGCTCCATATCAATATCGAAGACGGTCAATTATGGAGATAATGTACAGCTGGTGTAAGTAGATAGCTCTGGATCAACTTATCGCTGCCTGCAATGGCAAATCTCCATGGTCGACGAAGGCATATATCCGCACAGTCCATGAAATTGAACATCATGATGTTGTCAGCTCTGGGATGTTCGCGGACAAATTTGGTGATATAGGTCCCCAGGAGTGGAATAAACAGGCTTCACAAACCTTAGAGGAGGCTACAGAGTCGTATATGGTTGAGGTAATAGCCAAATCACCCTTTTAGAAGCAGCAACTCATTTCTTGTAGGTTTTCAACATGTCTGCTACTATGGCGAGGCAAGGAGGTCGGGTACAGCTGGAACAGTCTGACATGCGCCTCGGCTTGAGTATGGCAAAAATGGCCAAAGGAGGGTATTTGCTCGCAGCAACGAAGGAAACACAACAACCATTTAAGAATCCTCGCGCCAATGTCCGAGAAGAGAAGACGCGAGGAGTTGAGTTTCCTGGGCATGAGAAGGTGAAGGCTGCGATACAACGACATCCGGCGGCACCTCCGCCCCACAGTCCGTCTCCACCTGGAACGCCACCTGTACCACCCTGTGACACTGATGGCAATGAAAGTTATGAAATCGAATGTATGCCATCCAAGTGTGTGTATTTACATTGTCCACTTCCCAAAACTCAATTTTTAAATCAAAATGCATATGCCAAGGACAGCAAGCATGATAAAGATTGTATTCCAGATTTGCTGAGAACACTATCTGCTGCGTGGAAATACCACTGATATTGATTTTGAAGATGACGACAGCCTTTTGAGCGAATCTGTGGGTGAAGACAATCATCAATCGAAAGGAACGGGATTTTTCAGTATTATCATTATCTACAATTAGCGGACACTTTAAAGTATAATTTACAGGATATATTTATATGCACAATTAAAGAACAATATAGTGATAACAGAAAACATACATGAAGAGGATAGAACGACTGCCAAAACACGGTAATTGATGTTCTATGCCAAAGTAAATGGTTGCGAAATGCGGAGTCACCTGTGGCAAAACGAGCGTCACTGGCGCGTCAACAATTTTTCATCCTGTAAGTCTGGTTAATATAATGTGAATTAATAGTTGGTATCTATAATCATTGTATTGGCCGCCTTTTTAGGCAAAAGAGAAAGTAACTCGCTCCCTGCCCCATTCTGAAAATGAGCGTCAACGGAGCGTCAACAGATCGCAGACATCTATATACAAGGTTTTCGCAGCTTGTATAGGCCGATACGCAAGAGGTGGTCTCGTGACAACCTCGCGGACAATCACTAGTTAATTCCTTTTCCATGCTGCAACTCAGTGAATCTAAACGTTTTTAGTCTATAAAACCGGTCAAAACTCCATATATAGCCATTAGCGGCGATCTCGCACTTTGATTAACAATCAAGCAAGGCCAAAAATTGTTGATGCTGCATTGACTTTCATTTTCAAGATCGGGTAGGGAGCGTGTCGCTTTTTCTTTGGCCTTTAAAGGCAGCCAACACATCGGCTATGCATAACAACGGACAAGTCACTTTTCAATTACCTGACTTACATCACTCAAAATCGTTGACGCTCCATTGACACTCATTTTCAAATTGGAGTACAGAGCGTGTTACTATCTCTTTTGCTTTGAAATACGACCCATACCTCATTTATGATAGTTTGCATCCAATCGCCACGTAGATTACTCATGAAGCAAGACCAAAAATGTTTCACACGCCGATGACTATCGTGTTCATGATGGGGCATAGAGCGTGAGTCACTTGGATTCAGTTGTAAAGGCAGTCGCTTGATCCGAAAGGGACAATCGCCTGCGAAAGTTAATATTTCGCGATTAGCAGTAGGGTATCTATATGCAACCATAAATAGAAAAATCTGAAATACAGAACTGGAGATTGGAACCGACGGGTCTAGCCAAATCTGGCATAACCCGTGGGTTGATGGGTACGAGTCCAGGTTTACCCCGCCAAGACGCTCCGGGTTGGGTTTTTGGAAAGTTCTGAAACCGAACCAAACCATCTTTCCAGTCCGAACCCGGACCGCTGGTGGGTTACCCAGACCCATTGCTCACACTACCGACAATGAGAAGAAACAAGCTCCAGCATCAATCCACAGTCAGACGTTACCTGTGAAGAACACCTTAAAATATTATCCAGATTTGTATCTGAAAACCTTCATAAGTACTTCTTTATTTCACCTATGTGAATATTCGCTATATGTGTTCATTCAAGCTGACACAATCTCAATACACTCATCAACAGGTCGTTGCAGTTAACAGCAATCAAATCTTATTCTTCAACAAGCGCCGTTTAACCCACATCTCCTGCAAGCTTCCATGATATGCAGTTACACTAGGTATCGGATCCGCAGGGCACCGATAAATCACTACAGGGTTGTTACCATTCGAAGAGTTCAGCGAAAAGCGGATTTCGACTGACAACGAATGGTGGGGAGCCCCTATTAGAGGAATGAGATAAGAGGTTGAGTCTTGGGAAAGACAAGGAGGTTTTGATGGGCGGCCTTATTCAGTTTGATAAATTTTGTATTGATTATTGGGCCAAAAAAACCCCGTGGAAACCTGGATCAAGCGATCGTGCAGCCTGCTGATTGACAGCCAAAACACTCCATTTGAATTCTCTGCCAGAATCACCAATGACCTAGGGGTAGGTTAATTCAAATGTTGATGATTATCACTCTGACCCAATGGAGACTAGTAGTACAGTTTGGTTACTGGATAACAACAACTGGTTGCACCAGCACAAGGAAATACACTCAAAGTATGTCGATTTCTCCATTGTTGCTTGCGACATATTCTCTATTATACCACATAGTGTTGGAGTGCAGGCCAGTGTTTCCCTAGGGCGAGACATTGTTGGTTGGAGACAGTCTGAAACCACTGGCGAGATGCTTTGGGACAAAGTCATAGGATGGCAGTTCGATTAGGGCAATAATGGAATATTGGCAGGCGATTGGGCAGCACGGGATACCGAGAAAACTGAACACGACATGGAATTGAAGAAAGAGCCGGAGGAAAGACAATCCACCGAATTGCCAAGGTCCATGACATTTTTGAGATGTGGCAGTGCAGCCAAAACCTACGTGCTACACAGAAGGAATCTCTCGCTCAAAACAAAGAATTGACAGCCGTTGGACACATTCCAGATACCGATGAGATCTTCAAAGCATCCTAGTCGAAGTGTCAAAATTATCTTGCGGCTGCATATAAATTGCCAGAAAGATCAGCTTTGCCACCAGCTTTGACCGCTGAGGACCTACCTGGAGGATGAACTCAACTATTATTTGTCAGCCAAATCAGAAGAATCGACTGTCTTCCAGTGGAAAGTGCTGAGGATAGCTTTCCTGCATGCATTTCCGACACCGAAAATTGGGTTACCTGGAATGGAAATTTGGATAATCCAAATGAGAGCAAAGATGACTGTGAGGCGGACGATGATTGAGATATCAAGCTAGGACGTGGCATCAAGCCTTCAGAAAGCCCAGTGCACCGGGTCGTGAGTGCCGTACAAAATCTTCAAGGATTGATCAGCCTAGCACGGAGGACAACGATGGATGCTGAAAAGGGGTTGACGACTGTCAGTGCGATGGAAACAAGGAGAAACAAGGAAATCCAGAAAAAGTGGGACAGATTGGGTGAATCGTTTTTCACCTGGTTCTATCTGTTGCTTGACCTAGAAATTCAATTAGAGAAATATTATCGGGGAATAGTAAGCAGTCGCATGAGGATCAATGTTCAGGAATAAAACTAAAGCTGGCGCAATGTGATATTCAGACAGATATATCAATTTTGGTAGAATGAGGGTGGCCCATGCAAGAATAATACTGGGCTCAGCTTTGCCAGCAGGCTGATTCTCAATCAGGCAGAAAGGCAACGAATTAGTCGAAATATTTATTTATACAATTATCGATGGCAGCAGATATTGACTATACAATACATCAAAATGATCGTCAACGTCAATGAAGCGTCAATGGAGAGTCAATGATGTGTGGTCCTGTGTTCTGCATAATCAGACCACTGATAACTTGCAGAGTGTCATAAAGGAATCTCTCGCCACATTTATCCAATAAAGAGATTGTGGAACACTCCCTTCCTCATGTAGATGATAACAGTGAACGGGATGTCAACGATTTTTGGTCCTGTATCTTGAGTGAACCGAGTGGCAACAGGCTGAACATCGTCATAAACGAAGCATTGGCCGTTTTTATATGAACAAGATGAAGTTAAATGCACCCCTGCCGCATCTTGAAAATGAGCGTCTACAGAGCATCAATGACTGTTGGTCTTGCACCATAGTGAATCACAGCATGATGTGGTCAGTATCGTCTATATCCATTGTTTTGACTGGTTCAGTAAGTGAAATGGCTCAAGAACAATTTGTGGTAGCTTTGTAAATGAAATAAGGGGTTATTGTCCTGGAGGATGTGGCGGGAATATCCTATCCATATATGCCTGTACAAGCGGACATATCCATGTTTATGGATGGTTGGGATTAAGTGCCACTCATAGTACCGAAGAAGCAAGACCAAAAATCGTTGACACTCCATCGATGCTCATTTTCATGATTGGGTAGTGACTTTTCCGCTCTCTCTTTTCGCAATGCAGGTGGCCATTACTATGTTTAAGACTGTGTGCAACCGGTCACCCCCCAGATTACCCAGGATACACAACCAACAATCGTTGATGCTCAGTTGACACTCATCTTCAGGATGTGGTAGGGTGCATGTCTCTGTTGATTTTACTGATTAAGGCGACCAATACCTCAAAAATATACATTACCGTAGCAATGTCAATATTTTGCGATTAACAGTAGTTTATCTAAATCCGACGATAACTGGTGACACCGGAAATGCAGAATCAGAGATTTGAAATGATGTGTTTAGCCAAACCCGGCAAAACAGTCAGGTTGACAGGTAAGTGTCTGGGTTTGGCCTGCCATAAGGCAGTGGGTCGGGTTTTAGGATGGGTCTGGAACCAAACCAACCTGTTGTTGCAGTCAAAACCTGGACAGCAGGCAGGTTAACCGGACCCGTTGCTAACACTACTTGCAGGTGAGATTTACATCTTCAGTGTGCAACAACTTGTCCAATTTGAAATCGGTTCCATGTGTCATCTCATCGAAGACACTCTTGATCGTTTATGCCACTCTACGCATTGCAACCCCAGGATTGGTTCAACATCTGATACCAGTGTTGGATGCCTGTGATGTGGTGTTGTCTGGATCACCAACAGGTGGAGGGGCGCAGAATTCAATCTCTGGAATGGATACCACTCCTGTTCTTCACCGACAATCCCAGGCAAGTCATTGTGAGCCAACATCACCCTCTCTTCAAGGGTATTCTCCCATAAAATGGACCGTGGCAACCCCATTACAACTTTCTCAGTCATGAATTTGCAAATCATTGCCGCTGCAACCGAGGTGAAAGTTTTTCCGAGACCCATTTCATCCGCCACCTGCGGTTGTGGCATATCCGCATCCTAAGCCCACCTCCTCATGATGAACCAGACGGCCCAGACCAGGTGCGCCAGAAACGTAGTTCCGGGCAGGCCTGGAATCGAATACTTGTTGCCTGGAACACGGTGATCTGTTGATTGGCAAATACGATGGCTATTAAGCAGCCTCACTGCATCATCAAGACAGTAGAGTTCAAATTCTTTGTTGATTGTACTGAGAACCACAGTCAATACTGCGCTGGGATTTGCTGGATCGAGGACCTCTTAATCGTCCTCCGCTTGCTCCTGAACCTCCTGTGCACCTGGTTCTGTTTTCTTCTCGTCCTCATGATCTCTTTCAGTTGCTCGTATGTAAGCTTGGCAGATGGGCTCGTATTCCACCTCTCCTGAAATTCATCGCAATGTTAGCTATTCCACAGACAAGCAACCATCAGAACTAATATATATGGATACAATACAATCAATTCCATTCTTTCAATTTGAACTTTCATTAATACAAGTATCATTCTCTTGCCCACCAACCTCCTCTCCCTTCTCTCTTCCACCCTCTTCAGAACCTTGCAAAATCTATGTATAATGATTAGCAGTTGTGCAAGTCATGCCTCAAAAGGGCTAGTGGGGATTATCTTCGCTGGTCTAACTACCTGCTTGGCAATCAGCTCCACAGTAGCACTCTGAATTTCGACCAAAAATATTTTCGGATTCTGTCCAAGTCTCAACCTCACAGCATTTGCAAGGCAACAGTGGTATCAAATCTGGCCTTGTATGGGGTCAATTATCATTTGCCCCATTGTGTATAATCCTATATACTCTTCGTCCAATTTGTTCTGCTCAAGAGTGCAATTGAACCTGGAAGTGAGAATGTATGGCTCATTCAGGCCTCCGTTTTGGTCGATGATTACAATCACCTCCTCCCTATGCCTCACATTGCCCGATGAGGCTTGAATTTGATTTGGCGCAAGAACCATATCCTTCGCATTCAACACCCAGCAAATCACAACTATGAGCGGTGCGTTTGACAACTCAAGGAGGTTACTTCTCGCTGCTGGTCGCTGGTTGCCCCAGCCTCCGGTATTCTACATCTCCCAGATCTCGCTTGAAAATTTGTACCAAAATATCACAACCCGCAGCGCGCATATCCATTGAGCATTATAGAAATCATCTAACCGCAGACAGTGCTCAAATGTGTCCAAAAAATTGGCAACCGCCATCTTCCAGTGACAGGTCCATCTCAAACTGGTTGCACACAGTTCTGCCCCCAGATAATGGATCAATGCTTCTTTGGCAGAAACACTGCCACGCATACTTTCATCCAATTGTTGAATGCACTATAGTTGGCCTCAGCCATCCTGTTGGGAAATTGCTTCATGGAGAATTCAGTTCCCTTCAGGCTGATTGGCAGTTTGCTTTCTGCACAGCGCAAGTCGGATGACTCGTCGCTCACATCATGTGGATAGTGATCATTGTAGGACATATGTGGCAATGGGAGCACGTCTGCAATCCGTCTGAGATCAGATTCCTGCGGTTCAGCAGGTGGCTGGAATCCTTTTGTTTGGAGGCGAATTGTTGGTCTCTTTGGTGTGCCGGAAGGAGTTTCTGGTGGCGGATTCAGGCTGAAAGATGTTGGCCGATGACTGCATGGTTTTCTGCTGGTCCTGCAGGCACTCTCGGTGCACCTGGAGATGATGGCCCTTGTCTTGCAATATGTCCAAGGGGGAACATTTGAGACGCACCATAACCACCTTTGTTCAGGTCATATCCTTGCCACTGTGGCCCATAACTTGGATATCATTGGCTTGTGCTGGTGGTGGGCTGCAAACTGTGTGTCATGCTGAATGGAGAGTTTGGATGAAACTGCGGAGCACCTGGAAATGGCTGCTGCGAAGCCAGGTAACCATACCCATGCGGCGGATGCTATTGATCGGTTTGTTTACCAACTTGCCAGTCATTGCCAGTGGCAGTGGGTGAATTATTTCCCAATGATTCTGAATTGTCTTCACGACGATGTTCAATGCCCAATAGGCCACACGGTGGAGCCGTATTCGCTGACTCTGGTGGTGATCCGTACGTTGACATGTTCGGTGAAAAATGATGATTGTAAACTTCAATACATGGCAAAAGTGATATAGAATAAATCAGAGGGTGGTTGAGTAGAATGAAGGTAACAGTGACCTTCAGCACAATGAAGGGCTTCGTATATCCCATTCTGTTGTGATGATCTGTGGTGTTTCACCACACCTTTGATCCATGAAAGCAACCCGGCTGAGAAAAAGAAACCTTAATCATATAAATCCTGCCGCTCTTGGTCATATGCTGAAATTCATATACTGAGTTATTTAATAGGTGCTCATCTTCGTACGCTTCCATGACTTTACAGGTGATTCAAGGGATATGATACAATATCTCCTGGAACCCAACAAGAACTATATCCAGTATGAAGGTTAGCATGACTAGGAATATTACACATATGTTGTGTGTGGATGACCTTGCATTCTCATTCAATAGAAGGCCTGTGATTCAAGCAGCAACAGTGCTTGCTTCGTATTGAGCTCCTTGCCTCAACCTCATTATTCCCTTCAGGATCCATACTCCAGGCAAGTATTGTGACTGAAGCAACCATTCAATCAGTTCTCAATGATCAATTGCGGGGGCATCCAGCTAGCTAGGGAGCTCACCTATTCATTGTAATATGACAATCTACCATCATTATTAGCTGCTCAGAGGCTAGAGTGTAGGAAGTACTCACAATGCTGCAATGATGAAGGAGGATATAAAGCCTATCATGGTGATTACAGTGATGGCAATCTTAGTGGTTCAGCCTAGCAGCAGTAATGATACAACACGGATTGGTTAGCAGGTACTTAATTGCATAACACCGATCTGTGAGAGCATCACGTTGTTTGTCAGTCAGGTGATTCGTAGTTGCAATACACCTCAGCAGCATGTCGATCAATTAGCGACGAGTCAGCTCGCACTAGCAGATTCAAATATGATGATGCAACTATGGCGCCATCACTGGGAAGTGAACAATCTTCAGCAGTGGGCATAGTTCTTGACCACATTTACTATATCTTATCTAGCAGGGCAAAACACAGTCAAATTGCAAACTTGCAGAAGTACGTGTGCAGCAGATGATAAGCAAGATGAGAGTACCAAGGGATTCACAGGCGTTGTCGTTCAGCAAGAGGGATCGTTCCTTTAATGGTCCTCAGTCTGCGGAAGTGCCGAGACCTAGACATGCTGTATCTGAGGGATCAATGACATTGGCTCAACATAAAAGGCTAGAAGCAAACCTGCTCATGGGGTTGAGTCAGTATGCATTGCAACATCATACTAGTCAGTGGTACTACGTTGACGTGTCATAATCTACGTTGGCAGAGTATTGGTCGGTCGCCAATTCAATCTCTGAAAGCAAAGCCAAATAGCCATATTAACAGGCGACGCATTTAATAACCTGGAGTTATTATACATTGCGATAAGCACTGATAAGACTATATGTCATCAGATGTTCCAACTACTGCACAAATGGGAAGCAAGATGTCCAAGTTGAAGTTGTGGGTTGGCATACTAGTCCACGTGATATCATAATGTGAGCATGACGCATACTGGGGGCGTAACGCCTTGAAACCCCTCCTGCATGGACACGATAACCTTGAGCGAATCTGTGGCACTATGAATTAGTCACTTAAGATGATTCTGCGATAAGCTATCAAGCACACTATGTGTCATGGCGATGACCCGAAGGCAAGTGGCATGATCTGACGGCTCGACTATAAAAGAACTCACAATGTCCCCACCAATGAGATAACCCAAGCTCTAGCAGGAATCCACAGTCGGACATTACAAACGAAGAACACCTTAAAATGTTATTAAGATTTGTATCTAAAAACCATTCACCATTACTTCACTATTTCACTTACATAAATATTCTTTATACTTGTTCGTTCAAACTGACACAATCTCAATATGCACACAAAGCGGTCGTCGAAACTATGGGCAATCAAATTCAACTCTTCAACGAGCGGCATTTAACCCATATCTCCCAAGCGCTTTCGTACTACACGGTTACTATCGGTATTGGATACCACGTGAACCGGCACATCCCTACAGGGATCAAACCTTTCGAAGAATACTTTGAAGAATAACCTTGGACGGACGAGGTGGTGCGATGAGCTCTTACCAGAGGAAACTACATAATATGTTGAGTGTTGGGAAAGATGAGGAATTGTGAGAGACGAGAGGTTTTAGAGAGGTGGCTGTATTTAGTCCAATACAGGGTGTATTGATTATTGGGCGCTAAATATCCCCATAATAGACAAAAGAAACATTCTCTTCTCCGCTAACGTCTTTCAGCAGATGATGTGCATGATTCTTGTGTGGGATATGATATATATATCATGGTTTATGAACAAAGCTGATCGCAAGGTGACTGTATTTTACCCCTCTTCCCTGCATTTGGTGGTGTGCAATGCGGCTGTGATAAGCTAACTTGAGTTAGGTAGCTTTGAAACCAATATCCCTGACTCCCTGAGGCTCTAAATCACCACCTGAAGCATCATCATGATTCATCCAGATACCTGTTCACTGACCATTGCCCAAATATGGTCAACACTTGTCGGGAAACAGGCTAAGTGATTCAGCTGCTAAAAGAAATTATTACACGAGAATTGACTTGAGGCTCACTGCCAACAATATCACACAATATCAATGAATGAAACGCTATTACCGGACATGATTTTTGCACCAGCAGGCTGGGATCGACCCGACCGTTCACAGTTTGAGTTCATTTCGTGCATGTGAACGGCCATCAATGCGCTAGTTGACTTATAATCTAAACATACAAAATGTACCTGGTGCACTACCACCTGAAGATACTTCCAACAAAGAAACTATTGACCCCCAGAAGCCTGATTTGACATGTTCTCCTGATCGAACAGAAACAAAGGCTCAGAGGCATGTAGTTGGAGTGGAAAATGCGGGCGGGAAAGCACATGGCAAAGCAACTGGATTGTACAACAAGAATCACACATACTCAGACCAATGGAATCCATGGCATCCATCTCGGTCAGCACACGACTTTCAACAGACTCAATCATTTAGGCAGCAAATTAAAACGTGGATAGATCAACATCTGAGGCATAGACTGGATAACATCAAAATCAAATCATTCCAATCAGCAGATGTCCTGCGAAAGTTACTATGTCAACTCGATTTCGGGCTCGGCGATCGCGGATAATGGGTCAATTGACGATCATTCACCTATCTTGAGAACATTACACTACATGGCTATTTTCCAATGTATACAGTTTCATTTGGCACATCTCCCATCGCAGGCAAACCATGATTTCGAACCAGTGAGCCTTGCGGACTCACAAGGCTGCCGACAACACAGGGAGATGAACAAGGGAGATTGGTGGTGAGCTACGCAAGATCATCTCTCTGCCAGAGCTCCGGTTGTGCCTGTCATTTGTGCCTACGACAAGACTCACTTGAACAATATCTCGGGAGATCAGCATGCCTTAGCCTCGGTATCTGACATTTGGTAATATTCAAAACAATATCAACAGGACACCTCAAAAGCCCAGGTGGATTCCCCTTGGGCTGATAGCATATCCCCCGAAAGGTGTCAAAAATACTGAAGAGGCATGGGATTCCGCTGATGGATGTGTGCTGTCCACACTCTGGAATCTCGACATAAGTGGTCCCTGCTTGAAATGGAATTATGCTGATGGATTCCACAGTGAACATTATGCTCTTTTGGCAGCCTGGGTCGGGGATCATCCAGAACAAGTCATGGTTGCTGCAGTGCCATATGGCTCATGGCCGATGTGTGAAATTCTTACAGGTACGCAGCTGGGGCATTCCACATTTTGAGCACTCAATAACTCAAGAGTTTGGAATGTTTACTCGGTCCTTCTGGACGAACCTACTATCGATGTTCTGCCCACTCTTGCTGTTCATCCAATCTGAAACCAGCTCTGGCAATACCCTCTTTGCAATGTCTATCACCTTTGGCAGCCTGATGAATTGCATCAGCTGCTCTTGGGTTAAGTTAAAGACTTGTTGTACTGGCTGTTCAAATACCTGAAAGCTAGAAAGGTCAAGGATCTATTTGGCAATCAATTCAGGTCGGTACCATCATATCCGGGCCCCCAGTGCTTCTCAGAAGCATTCGATTCGATTGAAAGCCGCTCCTGGCAGGGAACAGAGATCCCGGGCATGATCACAACACTGGTACTGAATTGGGCTACAATCCTTGACCGCTCCAAGGATGACAGGATCACTCCGGTGGAAACTGCCTGTGATGAAATGGTAATAGGAGCAGTGCAAGCATTATGTGAATTCTCTCTACTTGTTAGCCAACAAAATCACTCTGATCTATCCCTCACAGCATGGGATGATGAACTGAAGCGAATATAAAAGCAGATGTGTGCGTTTCGAGAATAGAAAATGTTGAAGTCTGCCAAGGCCAAAGTGGATAAACAGTTCGCTACAGAATCCCATCAGTTACAAGAACAAAAGATCGATATAATCAACATTGCAATGGAGGTTCTGGTGTACTGGGCCAAAAAGGTTCCAATACCAAATCCAAGGCAATTTCAGGTGCACCTGAATAGTGCCCAACAAGCGGCAACGGCTAGGTCAGATGGTGATTGGTAGACTGCAAAAGAGCGATTGGAGTGCGAAATACATCAAGTGACAGCTGTTAAACGCGAGCTTCGTGATAAATTGTTGCAAAATCATCCGCGACGACTATTGCAGCTAATCGGGACTCAGGCAGCCAGTCCCAGAAGCGCAATCACCAATACAGTTGCTCAAATGAAAACTGCCATAGGGGAAGAGGTTTCTGGAGCGGTAAACATGACCATTGACAAGCATGGGAAATTTCAGGTCTGTGTATCTGATGCTGAGACTGAAACTACCACCTGCAGTATGGCTGATAGGGAACTCATTGAGAATCAGCCGTAGTCAGAGATTTATGGTATCACATCAAATCAGCAGATGTGGTTCAAGAAGGTATCCTCCATCCGCTTGATCGATTTCGAAGCTTGGTGGAAGGCAATTCCGATTCACACTCACAGGAAAACCATCGAACAGGGTGTAACACAGTCGGATATCGAATAACGCATCTGCTGAGCGATATGTCAGAGTCAATCCGGGCAATGTGTTCTGGTGACGATTACACCACCAAGAGTTCTGAAAGGCTACATCTCGGCAATTAGCAAGAGGCAGATCAATTCAAAAATAAAGTGAATTACATTTTAGAGAAGCTCAAACATGATGACCGGTGTACCAGTCTTGACTATATGTAGGAGACACTGCCTCATGTTCCCCTTCAAGGCTGGTAGGATTTACACTGTGGAAAAGATTTCAACCTACAGTGCGCAACCGATACACAGCGAATTACTTACACAAGCCCAACTTTTCCTTCTCCAGCATTCGCAGGAAGTGCCATTTTTTGGGCTGTATCACAACCGGTACATCATTTCAGAGAACCCCATGTCTGCAGACAACGGGAAAAAGTCATCTTGGCAGGTCCAATGTACAGTAAGGTATATGACCTCCGGTAGTCTCCCGTAAGAAGTCATAACGACGAAAAATGGAATTCGGCCCAGAGCCATCATACGTAATGTGGATTATAAACACGTAATACATTGGAAGCTTTCGGTAGTAATGCCACCTTACCCCGTTACCTTGGTGTACTAACTAAGTACTCTCAGAGTGATAGCGAGAGTGTTTGTGCATGACATGGTGTAATAAACTATGCTAGATTTGCACTATGGATTGTTTGGCAGCAGTTACATGTGCAATCGCACTGTCTGGTCCGGACTCATGGTTGGTTTTCAGAGTTGTCTCCGTCATCTTGTCAGAGGCTCCACATCATTTCCCCCTGGCCTTGTCAGTGCACAGTGTCAACTGTCAGAGTCTGCATGTATAGTCACCGTGATCTTGTCAAATCCTCCTCAAGCCATCGCCCTGGTCATGGCAGAGCCCATGGTCAGTTGTCAGAGTCCGCACATACAGTTGCCGTAATCTTCTCAGAGGCTTCTCATGCTATCGCCCTGGTCTTGGCAGAGCTCACCTTCAGCTGTCGGAGTCCACAAGTATACTCGCAGTGATCTCTTTCAGGACTCACGGTCGATTTCCAGAATCTAGATGTGTGTTTCACAGATTGCGATTCAATCGTGATTTTTGAACCATTTACGCGTGGAATGAATTTAGTCAGTTTTCCATCAATTGCTTTCCAATGACAAACCATCAAACAAATATACACTATAGAGATGAGCAGCTACACGTCCTCATCGTCGATTACCATGTCCGGTTCCCACTGTGTGGCAGCAGGTGCTATCCGATCTGGACCAGAGATTGCGCCGATCCTCTCCCTTTGTATACTGAAGTCCTTTTTTTGCATCTCTTGTGGGATACATTGCCATTGGTCGAATGGATCACTATATGTATCTACTGAAATGTCACATACGTGTGTCCAAAACGGTGTGCTGCATACTCTTGTAGGTATCAGTTTCAAATACCACCTGGGGAATACTGCCACCAGCCCAGTTGTGAAAGGGATGCTCTACAGCCATTGTAGCAAGTAAGGAACACTCTGCTGTCATCTCGTCGGTGAAGTAGGACTTATATGGCCTGTTTCATTAATGTATGCAATCAGTTCTTGTGGATGGTTTTTGCAATCACGCCCGGTAGCGAACAATGCAGAAACATCTTTTTAGGTATCCCCATTGATTGTCAGGAGATTGAGAAAATCAATGGTGTTCAGGCATACTTCACTCTCACTGTCGGAATGATGATACTGGTATGTGCAAGGAGAGATTAGCCTTGGTACCAGCATTTGGCGGGCATCTTTGGAAAGGGTCCGAAAGCTAGTCACATATTGATCGGGCGCAACTTCATGAGCCTCTTTGGCACAGAGCGCTCAGGCAGCTGATTGGTGATCTGCAAGCTTGGTTGTCAGTGCTACTGAACATGGCTCGAAACATGCGAATACTTACTGTGTGGATAGCTGCTTTGGAGAAGTCAAACTCGTTGATTGCCCAATATATGTGTTTCTTTGTAGCTTTCGTCAGACAGTTTGTCAACATCGACTGGGTCGGGGTCCTCATTGACAATTCTGCAAATCAATACATCCCAGGCAAAGTCCCACCAATCTTTTGGCACTGCGATGTCTCCCACCTTATGCTTTTGCTGATGGCCAGCATCAATGGGGGACCTATTCCGCTTTTGCATTTAGGTGTTGCCTATGTCAGAGAGGTTGCACAAAGTCAAAGCCAATAAGGATATGTTGCTCTTACCTGCTGAGCATAGTGCTTATGGTTCCCTGAAGGGATGTCACAGGGTGATTGCAATGACAATGTATTGTCAGGGAGAGAGTGTAATGATGGATGCGGGTGTGATTATTACCCCCCCGGGTTGCCAAGAGAAAGAGTGATCAATTGTGCCCAGGTATTGTCAGTGAATGTGGAGGTGGACATTTCTTCCTCCACTTGCCCGCCGCCAATTGTCAGATGAACAAGGTGTTCGCAACTAGAAATCATCAGTCGGAAGCAGAGGATGGTCATTTCTGCTCCTATATACCCGTCGCTGGCTGCGGGAAGGACTGGGTGTTCACACCTAGACATTGTGAGTCAGACACAACTGTCGAGCTGGATGGGTCAATACCATTCCTTGGTTGTTCAACCTGGGAAAATGACAACAGATTATAACTAAGTGGGTTCTTTGACGTGGGGATTGCGGTTCATTGTCATTGTCATCGCAATCACTCAACTGCTTGCCGTCTCAGCTCTCTTTACAGCAATTATTGCCCACGGATTGGTGCCTTCGTAGGCTGCTGTCAAGGGTGTGAGTCCCATGGCTACTGCCGCCGGAGTTTTGATGATCATTGCTGCTCCTGCTGCCCTGGGACCTTCCAGTGGGAAATTGATCAGTATGGCCACTGCTGCCTCCCGATTGTGTGGAATGGTTGCGGGTGCTGCTGCTTGATCTGGTTCTGTTGGCCATTCTGTGCATTGTATGTTGCTGTGCAGGTTTGCATTGGGTGTAACAGCTTTGCATGTACACAGAATCCACGGCTCGACACAGTCTATTATACAGTCCATTTCTATCTCCCATCACCTAAAAACAACCTTGGCAGAGTTGATAATTGACCCAATAATGTTGGTTTCTGGGTCAGAGTTATAGTACATGTCAATGGCGCTGGTATGCGGCAAACGTGTCAGAATCAAGTTCATTGACAGAGTTGAGATTATAATGTATACGTTGGGTCTTCGGTGTTAGAATTGAACTAATTACCGTATAGGGGAGGTTGCTTCTGGTGTCAGGGTAGGGTAATTGTCAGTTTGTGTGATTTTTAGAGTTAGGTTGATTGTCAGAGTTGGGGTGGTTGTCAGAGTCAAAGTTGTACCATGTACATTGGGTCTCCCATGTCAAAGTTGAAGTATTGCCGTATTACAGGTGGGGTTACTTCCTGTATCAAAGTAGGGTGGTTGTCAGAGTTATGGAAATTGTCAGAGTTAAGGTAATTGAAAGAGTCAAGGTTGTACTGTATACATTGGGTTCTCCCGAGTGAAAGTTGAAGCAATGCAGTATTTTTGGTGGGGTAGCTAGTGTTAGCAACGGTTCCAGTTTTGGACCCGGCGGGTAATATAGGTCTGCGTGGCAACGGCCTTACCCCATCAAAAATCGACGATTTTTTAAGCGAACCATCACTTTAAGGCAACAAATATTAATTAGAGAGTTTAGTGTTTGGTACGTGAAATATGTAGCTTTGCACGGCGCATCTTTTGGCCGTCTCCGATTTTCGATATCTTTAAATTTCAGCAAGCGCCAGCCGAAAAACCTCGTTTTTGCGCCAAAAATGACGATAATTTCAAAGCAGCTTGCTGAGTTTTAAAGATATCAAAAATCGGAGACCACCAAAAGATGCGCCGTCTGCAGCTGCATATTTCATGTACCAAACACTAAATGATCGGATCAATAATGGTGGACTTAATTGAGGGAACCGTTTGGTACAAACCCGGACCGAACTGGCCAGGTCCAGGTTTTCATGGAACCGCTATAATAGAAACGGTCCGAAAACGGAACCGTTGCTAACACTACCGCCTCGTGATAGCCTTGGGAGAAGTGTTACGGGGGTTCTTGATCCCAATAATCAATACAACATCTATTGAGTAAAGTACAGCCGCCTATCTAAGAAACTCTGTCTTTCCTCGTCTTATCCTAAGACTCAACCTCTTGACCTGTATCGAAGAGCTCTCGGGTCAACCCTTGACCAAACTCCTTTACTGGCGTCCGAGCCAAAAACTAAGCCACTCTGGGGAACAACCAATTGTCGGGATATTCTTCAGATGGTAATAACCCTGTAGATACGTATCGATGTACTGTGTAACCGATACCAATACTGATGACAAAATGCCAAACCACATGGAAGGGGTGGGTTCAAGGTTGCTCGTCCAGTTGAACAATAAGATCGCCAAAGTGTTCGACATTCTTCTGTTGTGTGTATTGAGATTGCGTCAACCTGTATCCAGGCATATAAAGTGTAGTCACGTAAGTGAATAAGAGAAGTAATTTTTGAAGTGTTTGTATAGATATAATTGTTAATAATATTGTAAGATCATCTTCAGTGGTCTGAATGTTGACTGCGGATAGCTGCTTAAGCTTCTTCTTCTCATTGCCGGAGCAATGCCATCTCTTTATAGTCGGCTTCGAGGGTTTGTACACCCATACTTTGACGCTATGACTACAAAGTTCATGATAGCATTATCGCAGTCGGGTCATGCTGTAGGCATGCGACCGGTGGTAAGGTGCCACGCATCCCGATACGTTGTCGTGTTCATGCAATGTGGTTTCAAAGCATTACGCTCCTGATAAGAATCAGGCCATCCATCGCATGATATCATGTCAGACAGGGTGTCAGACAAAACTTGAACTTCGACATCTTACTACCCGTTTGCGACAGTAGTTGGAAGGTCTGCCAACTAAATTGGTTTGCAGCGCTTATCGCAAAGTAATACCTCACAATAAAGGCTATTTGGCTTGGGTCATAGATTTAATCGGCGACCAACCGATACTATGCCAACGTAGAACTTGACGCGTCACCTCATATTGAATACGAGGCTGACATTGCAATGCATACTAACTCAAACCAATGAGCAGTGTCACTTCAGGCCTCGTATCTTCAGCCTCTTATCTTCAGCCAACGTCATAAATCACTCAGTCACGTCATGCTGACGCCGAGACCATTCTCTTTGACCAGGGAGTACCCTGGTGTTTCTTATCGCCTGAGGCGATATGCCGGAAGTCCCACGTACTCGCATATGGCCTATCGACTGCTGTGTTTGTGTGTCAGAGTAATCTCCAGTCCAATCAAACAATCCCAATAGTATCTAGGATATGAACGTGGTTGAAAACAACACACTTGGCAGATGTACCATCTTTCAATCTGGCAGCATTGTTGCGTCTTCAAATACGGACTACCGTAGGGTGTATCCTTTCAATGAATTCGCTAAGCAAAGAGACCTGCTTATTGAATCGACACGCGATTCTTATGTATCCCCACTAAGGGACATAAGACTGGCCTGCTTATAATGTCATGAATAGGTATTATGCATATCACGTGACTAGACCTAGAGTAACTCCATGACATGTATTCATTTGATCATTGTAAGTACCATTATCGCTGTTAAGGAAGGAAACTTAACATCACCCCCTTCTCTAGAACCGGTGACCACAACAGTGCTCCGTCATAAGAAGTAGAAAAGTAAAAGATATCACTCAACATACCAAAGAATTAAAATCAAGTAATAATCAAAACATCAATCATAATAAACTGAAAAACAATTCTTATTTTGTCTTCTTCAGCTAATGTCTGTCTCTTTCGATTGTACGATTCTTACTGTGATCATTGTGCAACAATTCCACTGAGCTTTGTGAGATATTTTCGTACGTTTCCCACATATTTTCGTCATGCGAGTATCCTTCCCACTTAAACAAATAAACATGTTTCTTTGTATCATCATCTGGAGGTCCACTTGCGATTGTCGATTACATTTTCATACCTTCAACTTCGGCTTCTATTTCAATGAGCTGTTTCCTTTGGTCGGTCCCACAATATCGTTTTCACAAGGCTATATTTAATGTGTGATGTATCTTCCAACACTCCGGTAACATAATCGTGCAATATCTTCCATTTTTTCCTGTCGACAATACTTTGAATGGTCCATACATCTCATCTTCTAACTTTTTGCATCGATGTTTGGCTCTAATATTTTTTCCATTTAACATAACCAATTCTCCTGGTTTAAATGGTTCAATATCCTTTCTCTTTTTATCGTAATATTTTTTCATGGCCTTGATAGACAACTCTAACTGCGCGGATAGCTTCTTATGTACTGCATTCCTATGATGCCCATACAGCTCTGAAGCTGGATTATGGAACTGAACCTCAGTCGGCCAATTTGTTCTAGGTTCGAGACCGTAATTGGCATAAAAGGGTGAAATCTTTGTTGCTGAATGTCTTGAATTATTATAAGCATATTCTGCCATTGCTAGCATTGATGCCCAATCATTCTGTTCGTAATTGCAATGAGATCGAAGATAAGTTTCTATCACCTGATTGATGTGTTCGGTTTTTCCGTCCGACTCAGGACGAAAGGCGTTGCTCATACTCTTCTTAATTCTGAGGTTCTGACATAAATCGGTGAAGTATTGACCCGTAAAAGTACCATCTTGATCTGATACAACTTCTTCCGGAAATCCATGATACTTCGAGACATTTTCCAGATATGCTCTGGCTACCATTGGAGAATCCTTTTTCTTAATTGGAATAATATGAGCCATCTTCGTAAAGCGGTCCACTACTACTAATACCATTGTAGCTCCTTCTGATTCGGGAAGATCGGTTATGAAGTTGGTACTGATATGCATCCATGGTTTATAAGCCATTTCTAAAGGATGTCATAACCCATGCATAGCATGTCGAGGGCTTTTTGCTCTTGGACAGTTATCGCATTCATTGCAATATTTTCGTTTGTCCGTTTCAATTTTTGGCCAATAATAATTCCTCATGATAAGCTCCATCGTCTTTTCTGTGCGAAAATGTCCTGCCACCTTCGAATCATGTTCTGACTTCATTATCCTTTGTCGCATTTCTTTTGGCACATATATTCTATTTTTCCAACATAGAATATTATCCTTCAATTCGTAATGTTTATCGATAATATCTCCAGAACTAAGTTGTTTGCAAATCGACCGATACTCATCGTCCAATAATGCTTTTTCCTCAATTCTCTCTTTAGCTTCTGGTTATGATTGGTCAATATCCAATGCTCCAATATCAATCGATCCAAAACCTTCATCATCAATCTGCATTGCTCCAACCTCTAACCATTGTTCATTTTTCAATGACATTTTGTTTTCTATTGCTGTTGTACCCCCTTCTTTAGAGGTGAATGCCGGGCACCTTGACAATATATCTGCCTTCTGATTCACAGAACCTTTCTGATAATAGAGGTCAAAGTTGAAACTAACAAGATCCTCTGCCCATCTTGCTTGTCTCCTATTCAAGGATACTGCAGTCTTGAAGTATGTCAAATTTTGATGATCTGAGTATACTATTGTTTTATGTTCCGCTCCTTGTAGAAAATATCTCCATTTTTTAAGACAAAATACTACCGCTAGCATTTCTTGATTGAAAACATCATAATTAATATCTGCTGGAGATGATTTTCTTGAAATAAAGCTTACGGGATGTAGCTTTCCATCTTCGAATTATCGTGACAGGATTCCAGTGATTGCAATATCCGAAGCATCTGTTCCAACCAACGCTGGACGATTGGGATCATAATGCAGTAATATAGGTGTCTTTGCGGAGGTGAAAAGGATCGTAATCTTTAAAAACGAAGCTTCTTGTGCTGCTCCCCAAATGATACCCTTATCAGGACCTCTCAACAAGTTGGTAATCGGTGACACTATTGCGGCATATCCTGGTACAAATCTTCTATAAAAATTCTATAATCCTAACAATTATTGGACTTCCTTCTTATTTGTAGGTTTCGGCCAATCAACTATGGACTTTGACTTCTCCGGGTCCATCCTAATGCCACTGCCGCTGAGTATAAACCCCACAAAAGAAACTTCTCTGGTGTCGAAAATACACTCATCGATTTCAACACACATGCTATTATCCATGAGCAGTTGAAAGACGTTTCCAACTTGTTGATGATGTTTTTCAATGGATCCTTTGGTAGCTATAAAATATCGTTGGTAAAAGCTACTACCACCATTCCACCGTCTTTATCGATTTCTTCTTTGGTGTTGATAACTAACTCCAATCCAACTAAAGGTCGAAGAATTCGATTAATTTCGCATTGAAAAGTAGCCGGTGCATTTTTAAGCCCAAAATGCATTACCATATACTCATATAGACCAAACCTGGTCCTGAATGCCGTAAAATTTTCATGTCCCAATGCCATTCTTATCAAATAAGACCCAGCTTTCATGTCAACCTTTGTTATAAAATCGGCATGTCTCATTTTCCTTCAGAGTTTGTCCATGATTGGTAACAGTGTGCTATCCTTCTTTGTCATGGTCGTTAAGATGTCCATAATCAACACATAACCCCAAGCCCCTTCCGTTTGGTTTTGGGACCAATGAGATAGGGTTTCCGACCGAACTACTCAATGGTCTGATCTTTATTTCTTTCATCCTTTTTCGAGGTATTCCACAAGAACTTTTTCTTCTCCTTGCCATAATTGATAAATTGGACCAATGCGAAGTTTATCTTCCGAGGGTGTTGACTCAATCCTATGATCATGGCCTCGATTATCCGGTAACTTCTCCGCATGTTTGTGATCAAAAAGTAATTAATACTTTTGATTACATTTTGGTAGTCGTTCCAACATGGAAGGCGAATTCTGGACTAATAATTCAATATGAATCGCGTCCTTATCCAAAACAACTCTTTTGTCATAAGTAATTGAATATTCTGGATGTATTTTCCCATGTCCATAGCACTCAGCAGAACAATGAGGGAAATGTAAATGGGAGGTTGTCTTTCCTCAAGCTTTATGTTTTTCGAGATACCATGCTGGTATTAGGCAATCACAATCTTGAGATGTCTTCATGACTTCAAACGCATGATTGTTTTCGTCATAAGACCTATGATTCCCAAAAGATAAACCTAACGAAATCGTAAATAGACCTTTGGTATTGATTTTTCGTCCAGTAACGTCGGCAGATTTAACCTTTTTGGTTCGCTTTATTACTGGCATTTTAAAAGCATGTGCTGCTTCAGAAGAAATTACAAACAACGTACTTCGGAAATCCAGCATGCATCCTAACGGAAAGTATCGAATATCAAAACCTATAAAGAATCGATATATAGGTCGCTTTCCTATTTTTGTTGCTGATATCTTCTTAATCTTCTTATCCTTGCAGTAAGATTCATAGAAAACATAATCAGTAGGGGTGGTTGGTTTTTTGACCGAACAGTCAAGCTGCTTGATTGCTTTGCGTTCTGTCATTGCTATCCTTTCGACAATTGCACAGCCTCAATGGGTCGAAGCAGAGGTTGCGCGGACAGTTGATTATAGTAAGGTGATGTATGTTGTAGTCGTATTTCCTTACTGACCAGCCGTTTCGGCCTTCCAGCCATCCTCAGAGGAAAATATAATAACAACAAAAAAGAGTCTTTCAACAAAGTTGGTGTGTTTAAACAATAATTTTTGACTCGTAAGCTGAATGTGGCTTATTCACTATCATTCTCCGAATCCCACCAATTCTTCTCCAGTGTTTGTTCAGTTTCATCCATTTCCTCATTACCATGATCTTCAAAAAGATCTTCTTCATCTTCCTCCTGTTCTTGATCATCCTCTTTGTTTTCCGAATCAAATTCCTCATCCGAACTTTCTCCCTCATCTGTCCTATACAGATCTATTTCGGATTCCTCTTGATTATATGCTCCAACCTTGAGCTTTTGATACTACTTCGGTTTTGGAAATGTAGCCGTCCGTTTTTCCTATCTAATCCAACGGAATCATTCCATTGTTTTATGCGATCCTTTTCAGTCGGCAGGCCGAGCACATCCTTGGCATTCACCGGCCACCTTTCTTCTCTCGAGTTCAGACTTATCTATGCCTTCCATTTGTTCAGCATAGGTTTTCCCGGATTTCTTCATTTTAAAGTTTTTCTGTGTATCAGTCTGGAATTGATTCTTCTGAAAGTGATTGATATTTCCGGACCGGTTTTTGAAATCCTTTGGTTTCTCAATCTGATTTTTAACAGTTCTCTGCACATCCGTCACAGATCTTTCCAGGCCCAAAGCTTTTTAGGCCTCATCTCATTTTTCTGCAGTCCTTCCGGCTTTAGTAATAATATCGATGATTTCATTATCAGCTCTTCCTGTCAAATCGATTGTATGCATCTGCTCCAGAATTTTCTGCGGCAATCGTTCCAGGATAAGTTTCTTTAGAGCGGCACCAGTAACCAATGCCTTATCATTATGCATCTGAATTTGTGTAAACATATCTCTGATGCATCCATCATACTTGACTTTCTCCAGCAAGGCATAGGCTTCATTCTGAGCTTCTCTATCCTCGAATCGTAATTTCAACGCTTGAATATATCCCGTTATAGATTTGGGAAGTTTTCCACTTAGCGTACCCTTAATCCATTGAATATGCCAAGCAGCGGCATATTTATCCATTGGGGAACCAATCCAGTCAATAGTTCTTTGGTCGTTAGGAAACTTCTCGGGTTGGTCGTGTATGTACACTTCCACCATAATCCACCAGGTATCGAAATCTTCCTCTGGTTTACCTTCAAATCGTTTGGGTTCCTTAATCTTAATTGGCTTTGCATACTGAAGTTCTTGAATCCTTTGCTGCCTTCAGCTTTGCCTTGGATTCCTATTCCCACAATTGGATGGTGGTCCCGATCCTGGTGGCAGAGGATCTCCGGCATTACCGTTTCCTCCTTCTCCACCGTCTGCTCCTCCGGCTGCACCACCAGCTGCTCCACCGGCTGCTTCTCCAGCTGCTCCACCGGCTGATTGTCCTGCTCCGCCTCTCATACTTCCTAACCAAGTAGAGGCGCTTTCGGTATGACGTAGCCGTGATACTGATGATTCTCTGTCCAATTATCCTCTTCTTTCTGGATGTACTCCAGAAGGTCCTGCTTATTCAAACATACTAACTCTTCGTACCTCAGGAACTTTTTGCCTAAAATCAAACCGAGAAGATTCCGAGACTTTATATTCTTCCATAGCCATAGGTCATCCAGTATTGACTTTTTGGATTCTCATGGTTTGATCTTCAATCAATATAGCATGATCTCGTAATTCTTTCTTTGTAGGAACTTCCTTTAGGGACTGAGTAATACTGGATAGAATTTTGTTTGACCCAATCGACTTTTGCAGTCAAATCCTTCATTCCATCTTGTATTTTATTATTCGTATTCTGATTTGCCAATAGCTGAATTGAATTACTAGTAATTCTTCTGCTCATGGCTTCCATCTCTGTTCGGATTCCTGGAAACAAATCTGTGGCTTCCTCCACGATTTGGTTATCATGAGATAGTAAAATATGAATTCCGCATCGTAATTCTTTCAGCACTGCTAGGTGCATTTCCATCTGACTAGATACTCCCGATACTTCCGAATCTATCCTCTGTCGCTCCGTTTGTATCCTAGTTTCGAGTATCTGAATATTATTTTTCACAGATTTGAAATCATCTTCTATGATTTCTTTTTCTTCATTACATGCCTGACTATCATGCATGACTTGCTGCGCAAGTTCCGACAATTGATTATGCACTAAGTCGCAATTAGCTTCTCCCATTACGAACTCTCCTTGTCCCTCTTGTGCATCCTCGGGTTCTTCGTGTGATTTTAGCAGCAAGTACTCTCTTCGAGCTTCTTCGAATCAGTTCTGATCCTGCTGAACCCATGTTGGCACTTCCCGCGGGGCCGGAGACTGGGGTTTCTCTACCCTGAAGCTGACTGGTGGCCGTGCCTTGCTCGAGTACGTCAAGCTTCTCCTTGGGATTGACATGTCTCAATACCCTTGCGTAATCTGGTATACCGTAAAAGGCTGATGAAGGGTATACGGGAGGTACTGGAATCGGAATATCCACAGTAGTTGCTTCTCTGTGTGGACGATCTATTGTCGGGCAATGCTCGAGGCAATATCTTTCCAGTACGTAGGAATTTCTATTAGCAATTCTGCCTGTGTGTTTATAGTTGTAACACTCCAACAAAAAATTGCAACGTTGGCAGTATACTGCTGGATTGATTACCTCAATCTGGTATAGCTGGCAACGTGCACAAAAACAGTTTTGTCTTCTGCAATGTTTCGGACAAGTTCTTTGTCCTAAATCAAGGCAGCAAAAATGATCCTCACAATCCTTGCACTCAGAACTCATGTTTAACAATTGTTCAAGGTCTTGGTGTAAGAATTCAATATTGGTGTGGATCATTTGGTAGTCGATACAGGTATGCTGCTGTATCATAGAATATTTGATATATCTGTAACTGTTCTTCAGTCATAAATCCTTGTCTTCAGATACAGCGTAGAGTACTTAAAATATTATACTGTTACGGGGGTTCTTAATCCCAATAATCAATACAACATTTATTGAATTATGTACAGCCACCTATCCAAGAAACTCTGTCGTTCCTCATCTTATCCTAAGACTCAACCCCTTGACCTTTATTCAAGAGCTCTCGGGTCAACCCTTGACCAAACCCCTGTACAGGCTTCCAAGCCAAAAACTAAGCCTCTCCGGGGAACAAACAAGCGTCGGAATAATTTTCAAATGGTAATAACCCTGTAGATACATATCGATGTACTGGGTAACCAATACCGATACTGATGGCAACATGCCAAACCACACAGGAGGTGTGGGTCAAAGTTTGCTCGTCCAGTTGAACAATAAGATCGCCAAAGTGTTCGACGTTCTTCTGGTGTGCATATTGCGATCGTGTCAACCTGTGTCCAGGCATATAAAGCGTAGTCATCTAAGCGAATAAGAGAAGTAATTTTTGAAGTGTTTGTATAGATAGAATTCTAAATAATATTTAAAGATCATCTTCGGTGTTCTGAATGTTGACTACGGATTGCTGCTTGAGCTTCTTCTTCTCATTGTCAGGGCAATGCCATCTCTTTATTGTCATCTTCGAGGGTTTGTACACCCATACCTCGACGCTATGACTACAAAGTTCATGATAGCATTATCGCCGTCACATCATGCCTTAAGCATGCGCCCGGTGATAAGGTGCCACGCATCCCAATAGGTTATCGTGTTCATGCAATGTGGTTTCAAAGCATCACGCTCCTGATCAGCATCAGGCCATCCATCACATGATATCATGTCAGACAGTGTGTCAGACAAAACTTGAACTTAGACATCTTACTACCCGTTTGTGACAGTAGTTGGAACGTCTGCCAACTACATTAGTTGGCAGCGCTTATTGCAAAGTAATGGCTCACCATAAAGGCTATTTGGCTTGCATCATAGATTTAATCGGCGACCAACCCATACTACGCCAACATAGAACATGACGCGTCACCTCATATTGAATATGAGTCTGACGTTGCAATGCATACTAACTCAAACCAATGAGCAGGGTTGCTTCAGGCCTCTTATCTTCAGCCTCTTATCTTCAGCCTCTTATCTTCAGCCAACGTCCTAAATCCCTCAGTCACGTCATGCTGAGGCCGAGACCATTCTCTTTGACCGGTGAGTACCCTGGTGGTTCTTAACGCCTGAGGCAATTAGCCAGATGTCCCGCATACTTGCATATTGCCTATCGACTGCTGTGTTTGTGTGTCGGAGTAATCTGCAGTCCAATCAAACAATCCGGCTAGTATCTAGGATATGAACGTGGTTGAAAACAACATGCTTGGCAGATGTAACATCTTTCGATCTGCCAGCATTGTTGCGTCTTCAAATACGGAGTACTGTAGGGTGTATCCTTTCAATGAATTCGCTAAGCAAAGAGACTTGCTTATTCAATTGACACGCGATTCTTATGTATCCCCACTAAGGGACATAAGACTGGCTTGCTTATGATGTCATGAATAGGTGTTGTGCATATCACGTGATTAGACCTAGAGTAACTCCGTGACATGTATTCATTTGATCATTTTAAGTACAATTATCGCTGTTAAGGGAGAACCCTTATCAAGAAGTAACGGCTTTTTTGACTGCAGCTGAGTAGTCTTCCCATGCTATGCCAGGAGTTGGGTATGCCAGAAAACAGAGATTGGCCCAAACTGCACCTTTGTCATGAAACTGAAGCACTGCTGCACATTCCCTACCATAAGTCAGTGGAATTCTAAACTCATCCGTTGAACCCAATTCCGGGGCATGAGGTTTGAAGTGGCAGTGATGACTGGATACTAAGGAGCTGATCACATCTATGGTTCTTGTACTGTCACAAGTTGGCAATCCTAATGTCTTGACATTGATACTGGGGTTGCTGGAGTTAATTTGGAATATGTGGATGGGTGCAAAGTTAGCCTTTACTCAAATTATGGCTTGGTTTGTAGCACTCAGTTCCCTCATGGCTGATTCCATTATTTCACTGGTCATGTCTCTCTCATCTTCTGCGGTTGCTAATGCGTTGTTGGTTGGTTTGACTTCCTGCATGGTTGCACCTATGTAGGGTTGCACTGACTGCATCAGCAAAATGTATTTATGTCACTGGGAGTCTCAGGGAGTGCTTGGGAGTTTTCTGACCAGAATCCCAAGGTGGTCAAATCCAAGGTATACTGAACTAATGCAGTGGCCTTCAGGTGCAGCTGGGAACACTGGGGAAAACTCTGTGAGGATATTGGAGTTCTAGGGACATTGAGGGGAGCCTCTGGGAGCACCAGACACAAGCCTGGCAGCACCTTGAAATGCAGACCACAAACCTGGCAGTACGTGGAATTTCAGGTATCAAGCCTGGAAGCACCTCGAAGTACATTACAGCAGTCTGGGAATACGAACATCTTCCTTTGGAATCCTGCTGGTTTGCCTGATAATCATAGTTACAATTTATTGTTCAACAATTTTTAAGACTCTATTCTTCAATTTGTTAACTTACCACTGTGGGAATGTGTTGAGGTGACTTTACCTTTGAGCTCTCATGGAGAGCTGGCTGGTGGCAGTCGATCATATTGGGAGGCCCACCAGAAGCTAAAGCTACATTCAGGGGTCAACTGGTAATCATGAGAAGGCAGAGAACACAGACAATCTTGGATCGATGCTATACGTGGTGTATCCTGTACTCAGTATTAACTGATAATGATGGCATGGAAAGATAGAGAGGGATAACATAACTGGGCATTCTGCGATAATGGTAGAGCTGTGAATGAGAAAGAGAGTTGGGGGATGAAGATGGGAACAATATGGAGGATATGAGCAAATATGAGAAATCAGGGGGTATGACATACCTAATCGGGTTTGGGAGACCCCATATGGGTGTTCATATCTACCGCATTTGGAGTCGTATCTGCCGCATTGGGACTGGTACATTGACTGTCACACTAAATTCCCTGAAGTTGCAGCTTTTCATGATGATTTCCCCCATCTCCTATCATCTCTCACTTTCTTGTCCCCAGCTCTACCATCATCTAGGAACACAAACTTAAGCCATCCCTCTATATCTCTCTATGCCGTAATCGTAAGGTAATACTGATTAGAGCATACACTGAGTACTGCGTACACCAAGTAGTGCATACACCAAGTACTGTATACAGCATGTACTGCATACATGAAGCACTGCATACAGTGAGTACTACATACACCAAGTACTGCATCATCCCAAGATCAGCTTTCTCCCGCTCCCAGCCCATCTCTCATCTGTAATCTGTCATCCCTCATCTCTCAGTGGAACTTGTTATATTCAATTCTCTAAATTTCCCCGATTTTGAGGTAACCAATGAAGAGTGTTAGCTCCACTGGTTGCACCTCCCTTCCGATCTACCACCTCTTGATCGGCCACCTCCAAGTACTCCTCCAGTCTCAATCAATCATGGCCTCTATGTGCATTTCCAGAGTCTCTAGATCATGCGCTCCAAGTGAATTTCCAACCTCGCACGATCCTGGTCTCCATGTCTGTATGATCATGGTCTTCAAGTTCATCTCTCAACTCATTGGATCATGGCCTCCCAGTGCATCTCAGAGCTCACTCCATCTCAGCATTCAAATGCATCTCCAAACTCGCTGGATTACAGCCACCAAGTGCATCTCTAAGTTCATACGATGATGTTGTGGTGAATTGGAATAGCTAAAATGCCAGGAGCCTATCACCAACACTCTGCTGCACCTCCCACGGCATCCAAAAGGAATGCTTGAGAAAGAGAAGTTCCGGCTTGAGGAGTAAAGGAAGAGGGTATGAGAATATGCCCGGCTACCCGGCTGTGAAGAATCACACAACTTGCATACATCTATCTAAGCTCTGCAAGTGTGCATGGAACCAAGAGCTGGGAAAGAATGAGTGTGCATTTCATTGTATGATGATCAGATGATGTCTATCTCCTCAGGGGCCTGCTCAATATATACTTCGGGTCACTCTGTCCATCTCCACTGGCTTCCCCCTGCCAATGTGAGTGGTGGAGGTGTAGAGAAACAAATTTTCCGGCCACAATGGCCTCGATGTACATCTCTGAGTTCACTGGATCTTTGGCTTCAAGTGCATCTCCAAACTCACTCAATCTAGGCCGTCATGTGCATCTCCATACTCGGTCAATTACGGCCTCCCTGTGCGTCGCTAAGTTCTCACAATCATGGGCTCCATGGGTACCTCCAAGTTCTCTCATTCTGTGTCTTCTTGTGCTCATCCAATTATGCTCGAGTACCATCTCCAGCCAGATTGACCATATGTATATATATAGAGACTTAGATTATACATGCCATATTATGATGTAGTGAATCTTGTGACTCTAACAAAGATGAATATGATAGACAAAATACCTTGTGGTTATAGAACCCTAAAAACCATTGCTGTGAGAATACAGCACAAAGTTTAAAGTATCCTGCAGAGCTGCACTGAGGTCTCAGCTGCACTGGAAGTCACCCTCAGATCTGGGCAGAGGTCTCCGCTGCTCCAACATTTGACTATCCTACAAGTCAAATATCATAGCATCTTGAATGCACCTCCATAACTGCTGATGCTTTCAGGAGCACCTGGGAAAGCCCTTGCAGAGTCTGAGAGCACATTGCTTAGCTCCAGAGGGGCCTGGCAGCATCTGCATTTATTTAGTAGCACTTCTGAGGTCGGTCAGAGTATCTGGGATGTTTGTATAAGGTGTCCAGACCGTGGTACATTTTGCTGATATAGATGAGTGTGTTCTTGGCGGTGTCCACATGTTTCAGCTGCACCATCTCTTTTGGGATCGCATCAATAACCAGGGGTGGCGCAGCTACCTCCCTCAGATAGGAGGCTTGTTGCGCTGATCTGTCACACTCCATCTGTTTCACCTCAAGGGATCACTCATTGTCATCCAGTTTCTTGTCTAGTGGACAACTTATTCCGTGGTTGCATCCCATTGCCCTTTGGCATCTTCGCACATTCAGATTTGATCTTTGAGTTGTTCACATGACTCATGTTCAACCACATGGAACCAATTGGTGACCTGGTCAAATATATCCATCCCTGCAACCACCATCAGGCGATTGATGGTCTCTTTCCAACTGGCCCAGTCATCATCAGTCCATTGAGCAGGGATACAGAACCCCACTGGCTGCTCATCTGAGCAGACGCAGCTAGCCTAGAAAGCATTCAATGCACTTGCCACTTGTGAAACTTCATGTCTATGACCACCAGCTGGGTTGAGGTACATGACGGCTGGTATTATTTTGGCCATCATGGTGTATCATTGGGGCGAACTATATTCTGTTCACATGTGGAAAGTCGGCTTTAATCATTATAACTTCTGTTCCAGAAATCGAAATTGGGCTTGGGCACACTTAAGATGCAGGAGAAGCCAGTCTGAAAACATCGCTACCAGTGTAGTACTATGAAGTGACAATAGTCTATTCTTTTTCTAAGGGTGTGATGTCTATCTTCCCACCAATCAACTCAATTGTATGGATATGCACGTTTTCCTTTCTGGCCTGTACGTTCTGCAGTGCCACTCCTCACGTACATCCTTTCATTTTCTCCACACCATGTGCATCTCCAATCTTTCTTGGTCTTCATCTCCAGACCCACCTCTAATTGTATTCAACTACTACCTGCAGCCAGTCCACATAGCCCCAGTATCAATTGATAGATATATAGATACATAGATATATTTATTTCTGGATGAAAATACAAACTAAATTTGTAAGTTTGAAATCATGCAACAATAAATAGTCATGTCGATTTCCAGGTGCCCAGGCAGTAATTGGATGTACTCCCAAGCTTGTCACCTGTACTCAATAGTTCTCACATACTGGTTTTCTACATTTCTAGGTGCTCCTGAAATTCTCTCGTCCTCTTTTATCCTCGCAGATGTGTTTCCCGTGATTCCAGATGCATCTGTATGCCACTGCATTGGTTCCGGTCAACTCTGGGATTATGTTGCCAGTACTCCCAAGTCCACCTGAAGGCCACTGCATCAGTCTCAGTCAACTTCAAGATTATATTGCTAGCACTCCCAGATACAGCTAAAGGCCAGTGCATATGTCCAGTCAACTCTGAGATTTGACCACTTTGGGATTCTGGTCTGACAACTCTGAAATACTCCCAGAGGCTCCCGGTAACAGAAATACATTAGCAGATATTCTACACAAGGTCTAACTGAAACTTTCTCAATAGATTAATATAAAAGATATATAAAGTTTTATTACACCACATTATTCTAGGACACCCATCAGCACCAATAGTAAGGAGAATTACAATGATACTATGTAAATGCTGAGAAAAATGTAAATACTTCCATATTTCCAACTGTGACTACCAAGGCCTCTCACACAGCATCACCAACAACCGTAGTGTCCGTCTGAAACTCCCGGGTGTTCCGGAAGGCTCTGACGGCTCTGACGAAACCTCGTACCCTCTGACAGGGAATCACACGCTTCCCATTGCCCAGGCGACAGGTCGCGTTGCATACTCACCTCCATTACTTTGCACCTGGTATATGCACCATCAGAACGACACGGGTGTTACGCTCTTCGCAGGGGCTGCAGTTATGCTGTAGCCATTCACACAACGCCTGGCGATGTTTATGCCTTTCTTTGGCCGATAGCGATGTTTTACCTCTCCGCTATTGCTATATATCGGATGCCACACTTGCCTCATATATGCTTAGCTTTGAGATTTTGTCACCTATTGCAATACAGTCTTCGCTTCAAATACCTCGCTTGCGGTTGCATTTGCTTCGCCATTATCGTATTTTACAGGTCTGAAATATACAGTCCAATCTTCATACTCTCTAGTAGTATGCCCTGAGTCCTCCACATTCTGCGTTGATCCATCATCGGCTTGCAATGCTTCTTCCTCCTCATCCGCATCCGCATCGTCGCCATCCTCGCCCTCATACCCATCACAATCCTCGCCCTCATACCCGTCGCCATCCTCGCCGTTATACCCGTCGACATCACTGGTTCCCAGGTCAAACCTCTAGCGTTCCGTCGTGGGCTGTCGTCGCCGGCTGGCGGTGGCGATGGCATCGCGATCGTCGCTTTCATCACATTCAACTTCGTGATCCCTGAAGCCCCCTGGCATCCCGAAATGAAGTTAGTCATCTGTGCAATTGTTGTCTATCGGAATGTTTGGGTCAGTGCTTCCGATCTCGGGCTCCTCAAGCGCCACCTCGGAGGCCCAATAATCGAGAAGAATAGCATTCTCAACATGCGCTGCTTCCACGCTGATCACCACGGCAGGCGTTGGGTTCTCCGCCTGTTGGATCTGACGCTTGACGGTAGCAAAAGTGTTGTTATACACCCTCTGTTGGTAGCTCTCCGGAAGTGTGTTCCAGGTATTCATGAAGAACGTATATGTGTCTGCAACGCCAGGCGAGATTAACAACTTGCGACCCGTTACAGCGCAGCAGGATGCAATCTTACCACCGTCGTTCTTGTGGTTGAAGTAGTTCGAGCGATCAGGTCTGTCCGCTTTCAGTCTTGACTTGGAAGCTTTCGGATGAACACCTTTGTTCTTTTGCCACTCCAGGAGAGCATGGCGCAATGCGGTGCATGTAAACATGATCAGTAGCGAGGGTATATGACCGTCCTTGTTGTTAATCATGGATTTATAAAATCCATCAGCATACTTACCGTGGTTATTAGCCTGACGATGAAATTTGATATAGATAAACCGCGGGATTGCTTCCGCCAGGACGCGAAGTGGACACTAGCCATTCGTTATTAGCTTTCGACTCTCTCCACGTTGGATTTGGACCGTGTACTCCACCTTCCACATGCTCTGCTACCCGAAAAAGATTCTTATTGTCTGCCAGAAGGGAATCAATGATTTCCAAATGCTCTGCGGCGGATTCCAAGCGGTGGAGATCATAAAGCTCTGCAATGTTGTCCCTTGCTGATTGAATGAAATGGGATTTAACCTTATTGACTTGTGTGCGAACCTGGTACCGGTTTGAGCATGCAATATCCACCATGGGCCGTTGATTCAGCATACCTCTGTCAAGATCTCTTTCGTGCGTGCCTCGAATGCTATGGACCAAATGTTGTTTTGCTGCATTGCAGTGTTCCAGTACATCTCTATTATCTGCCAGTGTGGGGCTTCAGCTAATGCTTTCGCAATGTGTTGCGTTGCATAACTTACCATCTCCAAGTCGCTTGCACTCATAAACAGCCGTCTGTTCCACATGTAGAGCTCCAGGAGTCTGCCCGTTGCAAATACATGACGAGTCATATCAGAGTGACCAACTTGATGGATGCTGCGACTGCCGGAGACCATTGATCGAGGTGTAGACACTGCCTGCGGTTCCAATTGCCACTGCCTCTATCTCTGATTGCTTTCGGTAGCTCGCATTTGCAGTGGATTTGTAATGATTGCGTGGGCTTCTGGATTCGGGATGGGGGTAGGCAGGTTTTCAAGACCACTGAGAGGAGTGGGAGTGCTTGCAATCCCGGATGCGAGGCTGGATACAATGCGGCGTGTTGAGTCTGTCTATATTGTTCCGCTGGGAGCTGGTGTGTTACGACTGCTTGTACCCGGTGTGGCGGTTGGAGTAATTATTGACCATCGCTGTGTAGCGGACGGGGTGGAAGTCATGCATTGAGTGATATTTCCAACGCGAGAATTGTTCAGCGAAGATGAGGGGGTGGAGTTCTGACCTTGGATTGTAGAGGGTACGGAACTCCCTCCTTGAGAGGAATCCCTCTCGCCAGCCGGTACAGAATCGCCTCTTGTAGCAAGCGAAAGTTGAGAATTCCCTGAAGGCCCACGCTTTGTTGATTCCGACGTTTAGCAAGACTTCGAACATTTCGTAAGACCGGAGTCGTGTCAGAGTGAGGCTTTTGGGCAGGCATATTCCGATATAGATGTTCGATGTTAAGAAGGTAGGAATATTATCCTCTGCATGCATATGCAACGGCAGGCGAGGTTGACTCCCATTTGAGCGACCATGGATGGATTCCACATAAAAGGGAGGTGCAGTGTAGACCGCGCTAGACTCTAAACCCTGACAATACTCGGGGACGAGATCCCTTCAAAATCATTCCATTATGGGGTCAACTGCCATCAGATTAAACTCAGATTAAACTGAGCATTGATATTCACTGTTGCAGCACTGTCTGAAGGTCCATTTGCACCGCTTGAAGGGTGTTTATGCCATCTTGGCGCAATTATCATCGTATTGCACTTGTTCTTGGCACAATACTTCGAACAATCGATTGTGTATATCTTCAGCTTCCCGGTGGAAATCCCCCTTTGGCACAGCTAAAAGCTTCACAATGCGAACAACGATGTATTCTCTATCCTATGACATCAGTTGCGTGTGCTTATTCCACTGCTTGGCATTGGTAGCCATGTTGGATGGTTGCACAGTTGGGACAATGTGAGAACTACTCAGTTTGCTCCGAGATGCACGAGGTCTGAGCGGCACAAGTGGTATGTGATGCCAATGCAACGCGCACCATTGCAAACTGTCCTCACCGCGTGTACTTCATCTTGTCTGCAGGCTCCTCATTCATGAGGTGCCTGGTGGTTGTGCATGATGAAGGCTGGGCCGTTTTGCGTTCATTAACCAACAAAACGCAGGATATGTACCAAATAACAGGAACTCGAGTATATATATCCCTTCTTCCCGCCTACACCTCGATTCTCTTTTCCTCCCGTATTAAACACACCGCCAGCAATTAAACACACCGCCAGCATCCTCAACTATCTTGACATCACGTGACATGCACAAAACGACGCCTCTCGTTCCCAAATACACCCAATAACCTACACAACTTTGTACGTTCATACTGGGCTTCGTTCTGCTACGTTCAACTGTATCATGATGCTAATGCCTCGGATGTAGACTCGTTTTCAACTCGCAGCGTTGGCACCAAAGGGCAGCTGCAAAGGAAAGGGGAAGGCATCTGCTAGGGCAAAAATGCCGACATCGGTTATAAATCGACGCCTGTCATTAGATCGGGACGGTATAATGGGATTCATCCCGGAACACATCCGTGGACTCATACGGATATGCACTGTTTGTGGCGTCAAGGATGAGAGGGCCTGGGACCTCTTTTATGATGTATTCTTTCTTGATGCAGTCACAAGTCGCCTCTTTTCACTATTCCAGCTGATGTGGCCCCACCGCAGGAGCAGGAGTTCACCTTTCCGTGAGTGGTGGGCAGCGTTCCGCTCATATATTGGGCAAATGTTTGGCAAAACCCACCATCAAATGAACAATTGGAGGTGGGACAACCCCCGTGCCTTCAGGGATCAAATCGATCGCTCCAATCCGCAGGCCACCAGCTCGGGGAAGGTTAAACGCACCGCCGAGCGTTTCTCTTTGTATGGTAGCGATGATCCCAGGTCAAAGATTGAGCCACCAAGCTGCCGGCAGTACAAGCCAGGCAACTTCCTGGCCGGTAGACCACTGAATTGGGATGAGATAATCGATGAGGATGTTGATGATGAGAACTGGGCGGATCCCGGAGCGCCGAGCGGTGGAAGGAGCCGATCTGGCAATGGCAATGACAATGACTATGGCGAGGATGAGGAGGACACGCAGGGCGGTGATAAAGGGACAGTGAAAGGGAAGGGAACAAAGGACAGGAAGGGGAAAGGGAAGGGGTAGGGGGAGGGAAACGGTAAAGGGAAAGGTATTGTTAAACAAACCCCATGGGGAGATGATATCTCTCGTGCCGTTGCTTTGCAGTTGCAGAAGGAAAGGTATGAGGCAGATTCGGACACAGAGGGCTAACTAGAGTGGGTATATTTAGAGCCAGAAGCATCGCCCACCATGTCAATTTCCTCAGATGATGATACCAACTTTACCGAGAAGTTGGACGGCGAATATGACTCGGAACATGATTCGGATGTGGATATGCACATGGATGATGATGTGGACTCACCAGACGGCATTGATTTAGACGGCGATGTGGATATGGAAAGGGATGGTGACGATGATGAGGAGGAAGATGAAGAGGAGGAAGATGAAGCGAAGGAAGATGATGAGGAGGTGGAGGAGGAGGATGAGGATGAGGAGGAGGATAAGGATGAGGATGATGGCAAAGAACCTTGGATGATTGGCCAGGGAGAGATGGTAAATACATCAGCTGACGATGCTGATACCATGGTAGACAATGAGCCAACTGTGCTACCTGAGCAAGGCCAGGAGATGCGCGAGCATACCCCATGGCCACAACCTCCGGTGGCTGCCCCACGGCCACAAACCTTGGAGCCTCCCCCACAACCACGAACTCCGGAGACTCATACCCTCTGTGGGCTGGAGTTTTCGGGGCGTCAACTCTGTGAGAAGCTGATGCAGCCGGAAACACCTTGGATATCGATGTGGGGCAGCAGCTACTCGGCGACTCGGAAGGTGGCGACAGTCTCCCCGATGTCCCTCACCCAGATGTCCCTCTCCCAGATGTCCCTCTCCCGGATGTCCCTCTCCCGGATGTCCCTCTCCCGGATGTCCCTCTCCCGGATGTCCCTCTCCACGATGTCCCTCTCCCGGATATCCTTCTCCCGGATGTCCCTCTCCCGGATGTCCCTCTCCCAGATGTCCCTCTCCTGGATGTCCCTCTCCCAGATGTCCCTCTCCCGGATGTCCCACTCCCAGATGTCCCTCTCCCGGATGTCCCTCTCCCGGATGTCCTTCTCTTGGATGTCTCTCTCCCCAATGTCCCTCTCCCCGATGTCCCTACCCCCGATGTCCCTCTCCCTGATGTCCCTCTTCCCGAGGCGTGCCTGGATGGCTCGGTAGGCGAGGAGTGAACCAGTCCTCATGTTGCAGAGGAGGCGTGCTTTTTGGTTAGAGTCGGGTTCTTGTTTTGTGAGTTTCCTTTGCTGTAATCTATTCATCTCAGGCACTGATTGAGGCACGCGTGGAGGTGTTTCGTTCCTTTGGGTTAGGGTTGTGGGCTTGTTCATTTCCTTTGTTCTAATCTCTTTATCTCAGGCATTGATTATTCCACATGTCGCAAGGTTTTTGGATTGCTCAGGGTTTATTTTTCATTTATTCATAGTATTATGGGACATCGCGCATGCAGTGCTTTTGCAACTCCTGGGGTGATGGTGTTGAGGCTCAACAAATCTCTCAAGTATCGTGAGCATATACCCACACCAGACTGCTCAGGCCCAGCTCCAACTTTCGTCCCATTCTACACTGAATACTCCACTCCTCCCGTGTCGTCGACAATGCCAGGGAAGACCCCATTCCGTTGCCCCAAATTTTCATGCCAAAAGAAGTTCACCTCAGACAGCTGGCGACTTAAACATATCAAACTACACCATCCTGAACACCTTCAAGTTGCAAAGAATCTGACTGTTCGCAGCGCGCCCCGACGCGTTGAACCCGCTCAGTGTCGTGAATTCAACGCTAACAAAGATTCAGTCAAGGACTTGGACGCATTTCCCTACCTCGAACACGTTGAAAACATCGCAGACTCGGAGTCGCAACCACCGCCACCTCCTCAGCCGTGCATGGAATCATACCCCGGCGCTAGCGCACCACTGAGCGATTACATTGCTGAGCCATGGGAACGCGATGCTCAGGGTTGCCTTGAGATGAACCTACAGAACAATCCCTACTACCCATTTGGGACGCGTGAAGAGTACAAATATATCCAGTGTGGGATCAAGAAGAAGGGTATGAAGACGTACTATGACAACCTGCTGAAGGAAGAAAACACCGCTCTGCGTGTCCCAAGCATCAAAAACAGGGATAGCATCCAGAAACTCGTGGCTAGAATGCCAGATGATCAGGCTCTCGGGGAGTGGGAACTACACACTCTCGAGGATGTGAGATGGACTGACCATCACCACCGGCCTAACAATTACTGGAGTCGAGACATCATGAATAGCATGACATGGTTGATGCGGCAGCCAGCCTACGCCGAGCATCTCATTTACGCCCCTCAGCATTGCTTTAACAGCGATACGCCACCGAAACGCGTCTATACTAAAATGCACACTCCGGACTGGTGGTGGGAGACACAGGTAAGCAGTGATACTCGAGGATAATAACGTGCTAATCGAGGTTAAGGCAACGCTCAGACTGGGGAATACACTGGTTCCCTTGATCTTCATGTCCGACGGAACACATCTCTCGAATTTTGCTGGCAACAAGCTAAAGTGGCCTGTATATATGACAATTGGCAATCTATCTTCGAAGATCGGCCATATGCCCTCAACGCACACTGTCGTAATGGTTGCTCTCCTGCCGATTCCAATCAAGCACTGCAATATTCCTCAGAAGCGGCTGGATGAGCAGCGGCAAACAAACCGAGAGGTGCTGAACGAAGTACTCTGGCGGGTACTCCAGCCTCTCACCTTTAAACAAAATCCCAATGCCGAAAGCAGGTATTACAATATTCTCTGTGCAGATGGCAACTTCAGGTGTTGCAAACCGGTTTTAGCAGCATGGCTTGCAGATTGCCCTGAGTATAGTGACCTACATCATCTTGAGCGGCATGTCTGATTTTGGTGTGAGTGTCCAAAGAACGCACTTGGAGATTATGTCCCTTCTGACAAGTAACACCCCCAGCGGGATCACAACCTATATAGAATGCTCAGCGATGCCAACACCAAGGCAGCCAATGCCAAACTCTCGTCGCGCCATGTCCACCGAGGAATCAACGTGTTTCGACATATTCCCTGTATCGTGAGCGACCTCCTGAAGCCCGACCTCCTGCATACAATGTAGACCGGCATGCTTGACCACCTGCAGAAGTGGATTTTCCACTTCATGAAGACTCATGAACAGCTTGACAAGTACAATGCAATCTGGTTATCCATGCCTGCTTACCACGACCTCACACCGAAAAATAAGTCACATGACAAGCTTTCTCAATGGAATGGGAAGGAGATGAAGGAAATGAGCCAGTACCTGCTTGGGGTTGTAACCCAGTCTCTACGAGGCGGAAGCCCCGCTCAGTGTCCTGTATTCGGTCGCGCAATTGAGTCCACATGGGCATTTTTGGAATTCTATATGTATGCTCGATATAAATCTCACGATGATGCAACGTTGAGCTACATGGTGGACGCCTTGCATCGTTTTCACACCTTGAAAGATGTTTCCTTACTCGGGCGAGCCGGCAAAAAGGTGAACACCAAAGCCAATGCCCTGAGAACGGAACCCATGAAGAAGCGAAAGGTAGACGAGGAAACAAATGCTGAAACGTGGATGCCGTCCTCGAAGCGGGGTGAAATAAATGCCTCGCAGGATTATATCAGCCACGAGATAGATGTTTCCAAGGAGTTGGATGCCAACTTCAACTTTTGGATGATCCACTTGATGTCTCATTGGGTCGAACAGATTCATCGATACGGAGCCTTGCAACAGTATTCTGCCGAGAGACATGAACAAGCACATAGAACGAACCTCAAGGATGGTTGGAACACCTCCAATCACAATCTCAACTACCTGCCGCAAGTAATCACCTTTAAGCGTCGCATTCTCTGCTTCGAAATCAGAGAGCTAAATCTCCAAACCCTTGCTCAGTGTCGGGAGAACAGCACTGCCGGGTGCGAAGTCTTCCCTTCAGATGCTGATATGGCTGCCCCCCTGGGCTCCCAGTCATATGTGACGCCCAAATTCATGGGGCCCCAAAACTGCTGTGATGGAAAGCATCCTGACGCTATGATCAAAGACTTCAAAGCATTACTCAACAATACAGAAGACACAACGCACCGCGTAGCAATATACAGCGGCACGCGGGAGTTTATCAAGCATAAGAGTCGTAACAAGATGTATATATCGGATGAACAACCGCACGCAATGGAGCTCTGCATTTACCATGGTATTAAGGTTCAAGTTGAGGGTTTAGATGGTGAACGCATATCTCAGATGTGTCGATGCACAGGAAGCCAGAGCTGGCGCGGAGGGGCTCGACGGAACGACTGGGTATGGGTAAAGCAACTCCCGGGGAGGTGTTATGGCTCGCTGAATGGGCCTCTCCTGTGGCAATTGCAACGACTATTCAAAATCAGACTCCTAAACAAGGAAGGAGCTTTCGTTGAGTACTGGTTAGCACTGGTGCTCACCACATGTTACGGGGGTGCTTAATCCCAATAAACAATACAATAAATTATTGAATTAAGTACAGCCGCCTATCTAAGAAACTCTTTCTCTCCTCGTCTTATCCTAAGACTCAACCTCTTGCACCAACGAAGCAAGAGCAGCCAATCTATAACGGTACCAAAGACCGTCTCCTCGATATATGTATGCCGCGTTTCCTCGAAGGACAACTAGTCCTCGGAAAACTCCTCGAATGGTAAGAGCCCGGTGCGAAGATACCTCAACACCAGGTAATCGATATTCTCGAGTTCGCAAAATCGTAACACCACTCGATAAGTGTGGGTTAAATGCTGCTCTTCCAAACTGAAGAGAAGATTGCCGAATGACTCGACAACTTG